>ERZ773083.343-NODE-343-length-39891-cov-8.609875_pt1 | contig 39891 bp, 43 predicted proteins | sample MGYA00511465_ERZ773083 | MGnify/ENA primary metagenome ERZ773083 (study PRJEB29015, sample SAMEA2738001) | human oral metagenome | biome: human oral; feature: human-associated habitat; material: dental | place: China | collected 2060 ... | reverse complement strand
TCCGGCTAAGGGTGAAAAGAAATTGAAAGAATATCTGCCGCAAATGGCAAGCGAAGTTTTTGAAAACATGGGACACGGACAATTTTTGCACGAGCATCCGAAAGAATATGCGGAGAAGCTGAAAATATTTTTGCAAGAATAAAATGGATTTAATTTATAGGAGTATGAGTCAGATGATTAAGACGCTTATTATGCTGGGATTGGTGTGCCTATTCGCGACACTTATGATAATGGACTTTATTCTTGTGATTCCAAAATTCGGCTCTAAACATTTCGGCGCACCGGATGATATAAAGGAAATGATGGAAAAAATGCCGGATAGAGCTCCTTGGGTGAATTTACTTGGCATATGTATTATGATCGCCGGTTTTGTAGGAGTAACGTTGGTACTTATATGGGCAATGGTTGATACGGTAAAAACTGAACTGTCTTTTATAGAAGCTTTTATCAGATTTTTCATTATCACTGAAGGATATAAATTATTTGATATTATATGCTTTGATTATCTTATGCTTACAAAGTTGAAATTACCTGAAAGAATTTATCCTGAAACGGCAGGGGCAAAGGGATATGATAACTTTGGATTTAATGCCAAAAGCCAGATAACTAAGCTTATTGTATTTTGCGGGATAAGTCTTCTTTTGGCGTTCATTTTAACGGTAATTATTCCCTTATGGCGATAAGTTTATGTACTTTAATTTTCCAAAGTTTTAAGCAGAGTACATGGCAAGAAAGAATAGAATTTAAGAAGGAGAGGGTTTTATGGATGTAATGCGAGCGATTCTGGACGGATTTGCAATAGCTGCAATCTTTAATGGTGCCGTGGCAGCTTTGGCACTAATCAATCCGAGATATTTTTTTGATTCTTATCCAAAGGCAATTCAAAAAGCTGCACCTGAACAGATGACCAAAAAAGAGAAAAACATAAATCTCATGCTAACAATTATAATTTGTGGGATTTGTTTCATATATTCAATAGCAAGTCTTTTTCATTTAGGCATTTCTGACTATTGGACTCTTTTTTGGATGGGGTATATTCAGTGGAGCATATTAAACTTAGGGGATTTTTTACTGCTGGATTGTCTGTTGTTTCTGGGGAAATATAAGGAAAAAATCGTCATACCCGGGACAGAAGGACACCCTGATTATGGGTTCGGCAATTGGATGAAGCATAGAGCCATTATGGAGCATTTTGTAGTGGCTCCGTTTTTGATTATACCGTTTGTAGCAGCGATTCAGGCTTTGATTGTTGCATTTTTCGGAAGATAAATTTATGTAGATAGTTTGTGCTACGTAAAATAAATCGGAACTTATGAAGGTAATATAATGAGTACATACTTGCAAGAGACTAAAATGCTTGATTTTTCAAATCTGGGCATTCAAAAATTAATAGAGATGAAGCGTTGGAAAGAAGAAAATAAGTTTGATTGTCTTAAAGCGATTTATAATTTCGTAAGAGATGAGATAGCATTTGGGTACAATGTGGATGACAGTATTCCTGCCTCTAAAGTTCTTGAGGACGGATATGGTCAATGTAATACAAAGGGAACTCTTTTTATGGCATTGCTTCGTGCCTGTGAAATTCCTTGCCGAATTCATGGATTTACCATAGATAAAAAACTGCAAAAAGGTGCGATGAGTGGATTCGTTTATAAAAATGCTCCTCAGAATATATTACACAGTTGGGTTGAAGTGTATTTTGAAGATAAGTGGTATGAACTGGAGGCTTTTATACTGGATCAAAAATATTTGTCAAAACTGCAGAAAAAATTTGCGGACTGTATCGGTTCTTTTTGCGGATATGGTGTTGCGGTAAAGGATTTTCAGCATCCAATCATTGATTTTGACAAAAATGACACATACATTCAAAGCGAGGGAATTACGCAGGATTTGGGAGTATATGATTCTCCGGATGAATTACTGAAAAGTCATTATCAGGAGATATCGGCAGTCAAAGCCTTTATCTACAGGAATTTAGGAAGACATTTGATGAACTGGAATGTGAAAAAAGTAAGGAACTCTTAAATTCTTGTATATAAGGCTTTTCATATGTTTAAAGACTTTGACATTAGTTTTAAGACATCATTTTCTATGGATATTAGCTTTGCGCGAGAAATATTAAGCTCCTGTCTTTTGTATAGTTATCATCAGGTAGTCTTGATACATGTGGAGATGGTTTGTTTGCTGTTAAAAGTATAGAAGTGAAAGGCTTAAAAATCTCGAAATCAAAGAAATCTGGGAGTTGAAGCAGATGATTTTGAATCACGGTATTCTTCTTGTTATTGTTTTATGGGAAGCTATCCATACAGAAATTGTAGTATGGTTGAGTTGACAAAATGAAAACGGGCAGGTACAGTAGATAGATGCAAAAATTTATATATTGTAAAAACAATAATTATGCTTTGAAAATACTTAAGAAATGAAAATTGATAAACGTTGGCAAAATAATATGGGATTTCATATGAGTAAGAAATACAATGATGTGAGAATAAATTCAATTGAAAGAAATATGAAGAATAATCCTTTAGACTATTTGGATTATATTAACAAAAACAAAAATGAGGAAGAAATACTAAAAGTTTTAAAATACTCGGGTTTTTTTGTTACAGATAGAAATGAAACATTATTTAGTAACGATACTAAACGTATAATAAAAAATTGGGTTGAAGATAACCTTTCAGATAATAGTTATAAGAGATTTAAACGATTATCTTACGAGGGTGATAAACTAAATAAAAAAAGAAATCAAATAAAAAAAGATATATTAAAACTCGAACAGATGGATTGTTCATATTTAAACTTGGTGGAAAGATTTAATGACGAAATATCTATAAATTTAGATAAATTAAGTAAAACTTCATCTGAGTCTGAGCGACAACAATATCTAGTTTCTAGCGAAAATATCATTTTGGGATTTGGAACATTGCTTAGAGATGGATTTATAAATGACATGTCGACATATTATCAAAATACTGACGATAAAGTTGTAAATGATATCCTAGTTTTAATTCAGTTATTCAATTTAGTAAATGATATAATCGGTAATTGGATGTTCGGAGATGTGGAAGTAAATACTAGATTATTTAATAAATTATATATTAGTGAAAACCATGGAATAATTGCGGATAGAGTATTATCATTTTTAGAATATTATAGTTTAAATAATGCTAAAAATTTGAAATGTTTTGATAATGGAAATGAGATAATTAAATATTCAAATTCCTTTAGGGAAAAATTAAAAGAATTCTTTTATAGTGATGACTTAACTGAAGAATACCTAGGCATAAAACTGGAAAGATGGGTTTCCATCTACACTTACTTCTACAAACTAGTTATTAATGAAAAAAAGGTACTAAAAATAGATATAGGAGAATTAAAAAATGATTTATTTCAAAACAAATTTAGTGTAGATGAAATAAAGGTTATTTTTAATCACCTGGTATTTGGTAAAGGCAAAAATGATTTATTCTCATCATTTTTAATTGAATACAACAATTTTATACTTTTACTTCCATCAATAATAAAAATAATTGAACCACTAAAAAGTCTAATGGTTCTTTTTACCAATAATAATGAAATATCGAAAAAAGGTTCAAAATATGAAGATAATATATATAAGTTATTATCAAGGTGCAATCTTAGTGCTATTAAGAATGTCAAAACAAATAGTAATGGTGAGAGTTACGAATTAGATATTTTACTATATATGGATAATACATTGTTTGTTATTGAGTGCAAAACTCAATTTCAGCATGATAATGTAAGAGGATATTGTCGCAATATTCAGGAACTAGACTATTACATTGATAAATTTAAACGTAATTTAAAATATTTTACCGAGAATGAAAATGGTAAGAAAAGCATCAATTCAAAGCTTAAGGCTATTAAATGCAATATGAATAATGTAAATGTAGTCCCGATTTTATTAACAAATATTTCTTATCCCTTTGTTGAAAGAGAGGGAATATATATATTAAATGATATAAAATTATATAATTTTATGACAGGTAATCAGCCCGTGATACATTATATTAATCCTATGAATAAGAAATATTTCCGAATAGGAATGTTATCTCCAGAATTATTTAGAGATAAAAGTGCAAATACATTTATTGATTTTCTTAGAAAGAATAATAATTATGAAATAAGTCCATATTCTGCAATAGAAGAATTTTTTTTGAAAGAGCAAATTTTTAAAAGATATAAATTGTACATTACACGGCAAGATTTCAACAAAGACAAGTTTGATAGAATAATTGAGGAATACTGTAAACAAAAATCAAATAGTTTACTTGAATAGTTCTTAATACATATCTTCGCAAACAGAATCAGATTGTGTTAAAACATGCCTGTAAAAGTGTGCTATATCAAGAGGCCAGTATAGTCTAATGGTTTTTAACGATAACTCATATCTATCGTTAAAAAGTTCGTTGATATGTTTCCGCATATAGAGAAGACAACTTGGCATACTTAGTATTCGCTCGTTTCAAGTAGAAAATATTTATTTACTTTCTAAAGAATAAAACGAATGTAGTTTCAATACGGATTTTTGAAGAAAATTTCATTAGCTAGAATCGGGTGGTGACATCATGAAGGTTGAAATCAAAAAAGTAAATTCATATGATGAGGAACATGCTGAGTTAAGTGTTGTTGAAGTGACGGATACAATTCAAAGTGCAATCGATACACTTGAAAATAACTGTCATGTTATAGCAGCGCGCTATAATGACCAGACTGTCATGTGTCAGATTGATAAAATTTACTATATTGAATCTATAGATAAGAGAACATATATCTATACAAAGGATAATACTCTAGAAGTTTCATATCGACTATAAGAACTTGAAGCTGAATTGACTCGTAATTTCTTCAGAGCCGCAAAGGCAATGATTATCAACATTCGAAAGATTAAATCTGTCAAATCTGAAATTAATGGTAGGATGACAGCAGAACTTTTGAATGGAGAAAAAGTTATTATCGCAAGAAGCTATGTGAAAGAGTTAAAAGAAAGGCTAGGAATCTAACATGCAAAAGGCAAAAATTATTTTTCATCAGACGGTTATGATTTCAGCTGCTATTCTTTTTGGAATTGGAATACAGATGATTCTTCAACATTATATCTCAGGTGCAGAGTCATTGACTTTAAGCTGGAATGTTCCTATTTCGATATGTTTAACTGGATTTTTGTGTTCGTTGCCAACTTACTTTCTCTTAGATTTAGATAGTTTGAAGAAGAATGTAATGTGGATGAGAATAGTGATTCATTTTATATTAGTTGGTGGAATTGTAGTGTTATGCGGTTATTTATTTGATTGGTATGGATCATTGTTTAATGTCTGCTCAACTCTAGTGATGTATAGTATTATCTATGTCTTTGTATGGTTTGTGACAGCATGGATAGCTAAGTCGGATGAGATTAAAATCAATGCGGCTATCAAAGATATGCAAGATTCAGAATAAGAAATAAATAACGAAAATAGATGTTTTCAAAGAAAATGTGCAACTCAGTAGCCTGTATATGCAGGTTGGTAGAGTAGCACTTTTTTATTATTTCACAATGGTAAGATGCTTTCAGACAAAGAAATTTAGAAGGAGTGATTACGATGAATGCAATTACAGTAAAAAACTTAACAAAGAAATATGACAAAAAGATTGCAGTGGATCATATCTCATTTGAGGTGAAAGAAGGAGAGTTCTTTGCATTTCTAGGAGAGAATGGTGCAGGTAAATCTACAACGATAAACATGTTATGTACAATCTTCGATAAAACAGAAGGTGATGTGGAAGTATTTGATTATAAACTCGGAAAAGATGATGACAAGATACGAGAGAACATCGGTATTGTTTTCCAAAACTCTGTATTAGATGGAAAGTTAACGGTAAAAGAAAATCTTCTAACAAGGGCATCTTATTATAGTATTGGAAAAGATGAAATATTACAGCGTTTGAATCCATTAATGCAGGCATTTGAACTGGATAGTATCTGGAATCAAAAGTATGAAAGATTATCTGGAGGTCAGAGAAGAAGAGTTGATATTATTAGAGCCCTTCTACATAATCCAAAGATACTCTTTCTAGATGAACCAACAACTGGGCTTGATCCTATGTCTAGAAAAGTAGTATGGGAGTATATTGACTATCTTCGTAGGGAAAAGCACATGACAATATTCCTTACAACACACTACATGGAAGAAGTAAGAGATGCTGATCGAGTAGTAATTCTAGATAAAGGACATATCGTGGCAAATGATACTCCGGCTGGTTTAAAGAATAAGTATACAAATACAAAATTGATTTGGTATACGCAACAGGATAGTAAAAATGAGAAGTTCATCAGTGACTTTGAATATACGTATGAGGTTGACCATTATATCGTGAAGTTAGAATCAAAAAAGGAATTTAACCTAACAGAATTCTTATCTCTAAATTGTCATCAAATTATGGATTATGAAGTTGTAAAAGGAAGTATGGATGATGTATTTCTGAATTTAACAGGTAGAAAGATTGGTGAATAACATGAGAGGATTTTTAGGACTAACAAAAAGAAATTTACTATTATTCTTTAAAGATAAGCAATCAATTAGATTTTCATTACTAACATCAATGATTGTACTGGCATTATATTTATTATTCTTGAAAGATACATTTGTAAATGCGATGGATAGCGCAATCAATCAATTCCCTGGCTTATCTTTACTCATTGATAAAAATGATAAAGATATGTTTGCAAATCTAATCTTGTTAACAGGTATTCTAGGTTCCGCAATGATAACTGTTCCTTATAACTGTTTGATTACTCTTGTGAAGGATAGAGAAAACAAAGTGGATTACGATATCCTTGCAACACCACTTAAAAGAGGACAGATTATTTTATCTTACTTTGTATCCGCTGCTTTTTCTTCAATAATACTAACTGGTATCATTCTTGCGATTGGTTTAGCTACAATTTGCATGCATGGTAATATTTACTTAGGTACAATTGATATTCTAAAAGCATTCGGTGTTGTGGCGTTGGGTTCTATTTCCGCAACTTCAATTTTCATGATTGTAGTACTTTTCCTAAAAACTGTTAGTGCTAGTGGAGCGTTCTTTGGTCTATTATCTGCAGTATCAGGATTTATCATTGGTGCATATATTCCTATCTCACAGTTTTCTGAAGCTGTACAAACTGTATGTAATATCTTCCCTGCAAGTCAGATTACAATTATATTAAGAAATGTCTTAATCAATGGGCTATTAGAGCACATGACTACATCTTTAAATGGAGTTGATCAAGGAATGTTTGTAACTAGTATCAAAGAACTATTCTCATTTAAAGCTAGAATATTTGATGGCTACTTTGATATGAACCAAATGTTATGTTATATCGTAGTGTCTATTGTGATATGTGTTGTAGTGCAGATTCTTGTCTATTCAAAAACATATAAGAAGTCTTAGTGATAACGAATAAAAAACAACTTAGAAAAATAGTATGATTATACTATATAGCAGTATTATAGAGAAAAGATGAGTTTAATAATATTAGGAGAATTGATATGCCTTTACAGATAGTTAGAAATGATATTACAAAGATGAAGGTTGACGCAATTGTGAATGCCGCAAATAAATCTCTTTTGAGTGGCGGAGGTGTTGATGGTTGTATTCATCGTGCAGCAGGACCAGAATTACTTGCAGAGTGTAAGTTGCTAAATGGTTGTGAAGTCGGAAGTGCAAAGATAACCAAGGGCTATCAATTACCATGCATATATGTAATTCATGCTGTTGGACCACGATGGGTAGATGGTAGTCATCATGAAAAAGACTTATTAGAGTCCTGTTATACAACTTCATTACAATTGGCAAAGGAGTATGGTTGTAAGTCTATTGCATTTCCTTTAATATCTTCTGGAATTTACGGATATCCGAAAGCTCAAGCATTAAGAGTTGCAGTTGAGCAGATTAGAAAGTTTCTTTTAGATAATGAGATGATGGTATATCTTGTGATATTTGATCGTAAAGCTTATGAAATAGGAGATAAATTATATTCTGATATCAAATCATATATTGACGATCAATATGTAGACGAGAATTCTGATTCTTTATTTTTCCAAAGACCTAGGTTTGTTGAGTTTGAGCATGCATGTTTAAAAGAAGAATCAGCACCATTAAGTTCTGCAAAACAGAAATCATTAACGGATTGGGTTAATAATATTGATGAAAGCTTTTCAGAAATGTTATTAAGAAAAATTGATGAGAGTGGTATGAGTGATGCGGAGTGTTATAAGAAAGCAAACATTGATAGAAAACTCTTTTCAAAAATTCGTTCAGATAAATTATATAAGCCATCCAAACCTACAGTTATTGCATTTGCTTTAGCACTTGAATTATCGTTAGAAGAAATGCAGGACATGCTTGCAAAGGCTGGATTTGCATTATCACATTCAAGTAAGTTCGATTTGATTATCGAATACTTTGTTAAACAGGGAAATTACAATGTATATGAAATCAATGAGGCATTATTTGCGTTTGATCAAAGTTTGATTGGTGGATAAAAAATGTCGCTTTGTAAGCGACCATTACATCAAAAAATATAGATACACTTAAGCCATACAAAAGGTAATCACCTTAGGAGGTAAGTGTATGAAAAAGAATTTAACAGAACTAGTATTTATTTTGGATCGTAGCGGCTCGATGCATGGATTAGAGAACGATACAATTGGTGGCTTTAACGCAATGATTGAAAAACAGAAGAAAGAGGAAGGGGGAGCCCTAATTTCTACAATACTGTTTGATCACAACAGTAAAGTAATTCACGATAGAGTTGATGTAAAAGAAATACTTCCAATGACAGAGAAAGATTATGTTACAGGAGGATCAACAGCACTCTTAGATGCAGTAGGCAATGCGATTTGCCATATTATGAATATTCATAAGTATGCGCGTAAAGAAGATATTCCAGAGCATACGATGTTTGTCATAACAACGGATGGCATGGAAAATTCTAGTCATAGCTATGATTATGGCAAGGTAAGACAACTAATAGAATTACAAAAAGAAAAGTATGGCTGGGAGTTTATGTTCTTGGGTGCAAATATTGATGCAATTGATGTGGCTAGTCACATAGGGATTGATGAGAGTAGAGCAGTAAATTTCAACTGTGATAGTACTGGTACTGCATTAAATTATGAGGTTATTGGTGAAGCAATTGGTACATTCAGAAAATGCAACTTTGTGAATGAGAATTGGAAAGAACGCATCGACGAAGATTTTCATAAACGTGGTAAATCTCATAATAAATAATATTGATTAAGGTCAGAGTATAATCGCTCTGCCTTTTATTATGAAAAAGAGTATATTATATTTAGGTATATTTATTATATTTAGGTATATTTATTGGATTTATGGAATACAGTCTAATACCAGGAGGGTTATAAACATGGGTAATCTAATATGGCTGATTATAATGATTCCTTCAAGTCTTTTGTTTACATGTATTGGGATTTATGCCTGGATGAGAAAGAAACCGATGTGGTTTTGGGCAGGTGATACTGTATCTGAAGATGAGATTACAGATGTTTGTGCATATAATCGAGCAAATGGAATCATGTGGCTTTGTTACTCATTGCCGTTCTGGATAGCGACAATAATTGGTGGATGTCATAACATAATTCTAGGCGCAAATATTATACTTGCAGATAGTACAGTTGGATTAGTCCTTATGATAATAACGTATACCTTCATTCGTAAAAAGTATAAAAAGATATAACATTGATTGATATTTACTATTTGACAGAATAAATATGCATGCATGTGTTCATTTTTGGTAATTGTCCAAGATACTTTAACTTGGGAAAATTTATAAGTTATCTATATGGCTGTGGTGTAGTTAAGTGCTATAATGCATATGACGAAAGTTATAAATTACGAGGTAACCTATGGACAAGAGTATTTCTAATAATAAAAAGGCGTTCCTATATTCTATAATCACTGTTGTATGCACATTTATTCTAGGTGGAATTATCTTTGTGATAGCACCAGAGAAATCTAATCCACCAGCTAGTATTCTCTTTATACTATTAAATCTCATTCCGATGATTATGGCGTTTATATTCACGTATCAATCAAAAGAAGTTCGTGGATTATGGCAGTTTTTGGAGAAGGTATTCTGTGGGGAAGATCGTTCTATAGTTTGGTTGTTTGTTTTACTTGTGCCAGTTGTTTATTATGGTATTTCTGTTGTATTAGGGAATGTAAAATTTACAGGTATGGCATTAGGCGCTGTGATAGCTTACTTTCCATGGACATTGTTTCAAGGTGGACTGGAAGAAGTGGGTTGGAGATGGTATCTACAAGAACATCTTCAGTGTAAGAATTTTATTCTAAAAATGTTTGTGATATCGATTATTTGGTTTGTATGGCATTTACCAATTTATAGGTTGCCATGGATTACAGCAGGGTCTACAAATTACCTACTGTTTTATCTGATGATACTTGGAAATACATTTATGCTTGGCGCAATCAAGGAATTCTCCAAGGGAGCGATACCATGCGTACTTGCACATATGTTGATTGATAGTCTAGCGATACTCATGTTAGTGAAGAGTACGCTTGTACCACTTATCATTCTTGTGGCGATTGAAGTAATAATATCGCTAGTTGCTGTGTATTTCTTGAAAGATAAAAGCATGAAATAATCTTATGAATGTAGAAGCTCATTAAGGGGGCTTCTTTTCATTTGTGCAATTTTTAACTATTGACGATATACATAGCATGCTATATAATTTTCTCATGACAAGAAAAATAGATTGTGGTGAATATATTCACTGGATAAGCGATGTATTAGAAAAGCGGACAGAAATGTTATTGGCCAAGGGAGGTTTAACGTTGTCACAGATGATGGTCATTGAATCTTTCCGTCATAGTAAAGATGGGTATCAAACAGTACAAGATATTCAGAATGCACTACATGTTGCACAACCTACAGCTAGTGGACTTGTAAAACGAATGGAGAAAAAAGGTCTTTTAAAACGTGTGGATTCAAAAGATAAACGCGAAAAGGTAATTTCTCTTACAGAAGAAGGTCATGCGGCAATCACCAATGCTAGAAAAGGAATGATATCAACAGAATCTATCTTGCTAGCCAGTTTGAGTGAAGAAGAAAGCAAACAGTTCCATTCTCTATTAGATAAAGTTTGGAATTCATTGGATGATTTAAAAAAGAATAGGTAATTTTTATGAAGATAGGAACACTAGAAATTGTAGTGATTGTAATTGTTGCGTTATTTGTTATCGGACCGGATAATCTATCATCCTATGCCAAAAAGTTTGGTGAAGTATTAAAGAGCTTACGAGCTGCGACAGCAGACTTAAGTAAAGATGTTCAAGAGAATATTGTGGAACCTCTAAACGAAGCCCAAAGGCCATGCTTGCACAGGCTCACTACAATCATAAGATGACGCCAATCATGCCGTTACAAGCAGTCTCACAATACTTATCAAATCTACGTGATCGTAATTTGAAATTTACGATGGATCCTGATGAAAACTATCAACCGTTCTCAAGAGGTTTCTATGTACGTAGATGTGATGAAGGATTATTTGTTGATGAAGTGACCAGTGAGACTAGACTTCAAGTTGGGGACAAAGTCCTAACCATCAACGGACAGACACCAGAAAGAATTGTAAGTACACTACCAAATCCACTTCTAGCATCTGATATACCAGAGCGTGAACAGTGGACGGGATATTTGAAACTCGCAAATCATATGATTGTTGAACACGCAGATGGAACGCAAGAAGATATTGTATTTCAAAAATATCCACTTGATCTTCCAAAAGAGCCACAGTTTGAAAAAAGAGAGAATACAGTTATTTTAAAATTCTCAAAGTTTGAATCCTGTGAAGATACGGAGAAGTTCTTACAAGCACATCAAAAAGACATCGAACAATGTAAACGATTGATCATTGATTTACGTAAGAATATCGGTGGAAGTGAAGAAGGTTATCTACCATTGCTTGGATATATTGTAAAAAATGATGGATTTTTAAAGAATATCTATGGTGATCGTACAATTTGGACAAATTACTCTGAAACGAATTGCCAGCGTTCAATTGATAACCTACAACCATATCTTGAAAGGGAAGATGCAGCGGTTAAAGAATATGTACAATCTGCAATCACCTACTATGAACAGATGAAATCAGCAGGATGGATTAAAGGTGAACAAGAGTTATTTGCGGATGCGGAAACATGCATTACAAAAGTTGGTCCTGAAGATGTAGTCATTCTGATTGATACTTGGTGTGAAAATGAAGCAGAACAGTTCGTGCGTATCGCTAAGGAACAAGGACGTGCAAAATTAATTGGTAGACCTACAATGGGTGATATTGATTATTTAAATCCAGTTAAAGTACGCTATGAAAACTATGAGTTTACATATCCAATCTCTAAGACAGATTCGGCTAAAAATGGAAATGGTGTAAATGATAAAGGAATTGAGCCTAATCAATATATTCTATTTACAAGATTCGAATTTGAAGAAGATACTTTTTTAAAATAATTGTAGGAAAATAACAATAGTGCTAAAATTCTAGTTAGATAAAACTAACTTGAATTTTAATTATTGAAAGGTGGAAAATATGAAAAAGAATCATCTTCCGATTCTTGGGGTTGGACCGATGTATGTCATTATCATTGTTGGTATGACGATTATTAGTATCATTCTTTCTGCTACAAACATCATACCAATTATCACAATCAAAAATCTAAGATGGATATTGATTCTACTTGGTGTTTTGTGCGTAGTCACTGGAATCACACTATGGTTAAAGGCGGTTATATTTGATAGATTAGACGCGCATATCATCAAGAATGAGTTAGTTACTACAGGTACGTATGCATATGTTAGAAATCCAGTCTATAGTGCATTTATGCTTGTTTGTACAGGTATCTTATTTGGGTATGGAAATATCGTGTTATTGATATTACCATTTTTCTACTGGGCTTTTATGACAGTGCTTATGAAGTTGACGGAAGAGAAATGGCTAGAAGATCTATATGGACAAGAATATATCAGCTACTGCAAGAGCGTAAATCGCTGTATTCCATGGAAAGGGAAAAAGTTATGAATAGTACCGACTGTTTTCAAGGAGTCGAAGATACATTGTATATTCCTTTGTATGCGAGAATTTATGCATCAAAAAATTTCTCAAATTATTTCTATGATGTAAAAGCACTATCGCTGGAAAAGGATTTGCCCCTACTGTCTAATATGCGGGATACACCAGAGTATTTCAATATGGCTAGTGTTTGTAGACAGCAAACAATTGATAAAAAGATTGTTAGATTTCTAGAGGATAACCATGCATGTAATGTTGTGTTTCTAGGTGCTGGTTTAGAAACAGCATACTTCCGCATCGGAAATAAAGTTGCGAACTTTTATGAAGTAGATTTAGAACATGTAATCGCAGTTAGGGACAGATTTCTCGGTCATGGTGAAAATGAGATACTCATTGGTTGTGATATGTTTTCGCTAGAGTGGATAAAGAATATGGATACACATCTACACACATTGATTGTTTCAGCAGGCGTATTTCAATATTTTACAAAAGATAGAATCATTCATTTTATCCATCAAATTCAAAGTAGAATTCCAAAATGTGAGATGGTATTTGATGCGACGAATACTACTGGATTAAAGTATGCGAATAAATTTGTTAAAAGCACTGGTAATGTGAATGCACAGATGTATTTTGCGATAGATGATCCGTATGAATTCGCAAAGGAAACTAATACAAAACTAATTGGCGTAAGTGGTTTCTTTGCGGATGCACTGAAGCAATGCAAAGGCCTAAAATTCATATCTAAGCTTATGATGTTTGTCGCGGATAAATTAAAACGAACCATGGTAATTCACTTACGTTTAAATCAATAAATATCTAAAAAAGTATTTCACCGTTGTTGAAATGCTTTTTATAATATTAATCATTTAGGTATAATGATTATAATAAAGCCAAATGAGATTATATTATGAGTATAATGAATACTTATTATACAGGTACAAATGGAAATGCTAGACAATTTGCAAGTGAGATGGAATATAGCGGACTCAAAAAGAAGATTCGTGAAGAAGAGAGAAACTTGAGATATGAATATTTCTATCCTGTAAATGATGATGAAACAGTATTATTAATTGATTCTTGAAAGAATCAGAATTCAATTGATTTTCATCATGCTTCGCCAATGATGGTAGAGATTGCAAAGCTACGTGATAAATATGCGTGTTGAAAGATATGTTTCGGATGATACAAACGAAAATATCGACCGCAAATTCATTAGAGAATAGAGATATTTAAAAGAAAGGTACCAAAATAATATGTTAGAAGAAATTACTTCTTTAGATGGATATGAAACATTTATCAAGGAAATATGTAGTGACACAAACTATGTAGATCCTCATTATCTGTATGATAATAGCAATTTGTATGGTGCTTTTGAAAAAAGAGACCAACATGTATATGCATATGTTGAAGATGGTAAAATCAATGGAATATTTGTATTGCTGATTTTACCAACGGAAAAATATGTAGAAATGATGATTGGCTTATCTAAGTCAGAACATGCATACAGAGAATTGTTTAAATATCTGGAAAAGAATTATAAAGGTTATCGTTGTGACTTCGTCATAAATCCGAAAAATATCCTGTTAAAGAATATACTTACTTCAAAGAATGCAATCTTTGAAAATGAACAACAAAGAATGATTGCTAGACAAGCATCACAGAAAGAGTATTCGCTGGATATTCAACTATATAGCGATAAGTGGAAACGCTCCTACGTTGATATGCACGTAAAAGAAACCTATTGGACAGCAGAAAAGGTATTATCTGCACTGGATCGGTTCAGAGTATTCCTGGCAATTGATAAAGAACAGTTGGTTGGATATTTAGATGTGACATACGCATACAAACAAAATGAGCCATATAGCTTAGTTGTGTTGCCACAGTATCAAAATCAAGGATACGAAGAAGCACTGCTATCAAAAGCTATTAGGTTGAATGACTCAAATACAATGATGACTTTGGTGGATGTAAACGCGAAGGAAGAAATCAGAATTTATCAAGAGGCTGGTTTTGAGACTATCGAAGGACAGAATAGTATCTTTACGACAATTACAATTTAAGGTGAATGGTTCACTCTTTGCTAATACGAATTGAAAGAGAACAGAACTTATACTATGATTTTGGTAATAAGCAATATGGTGATAAGATGAAAAAAAAGAGTACATTTATATTTACCGGTGATATCGGTTTTGATAAATATATGGATCGAAAATGGGAAGACAAACATCTGATTACAGATGGTGTTTTACGCTTTTTGCATAGTAGTGACCATGTTGTGGCAAATGTAGAAGGAGCACTCATTGATTTACCTCCACAAGATGATACTTCTGGTGTAAAACAACTGATTCACGCAATGAATCCGAATGCTATCAAGGTTTTGAATCACATGCATGCAGATGTGTGGAATTTGTGTAATAATCATATTCTTGATGCTGGTGAAGAAGGTGTAGCACAAACAATTAAACTTGCAAAAGAGAATCATGCTCAAACAGTTGGGGCTGGTATGAACATTGAGGAAGCTGCTAGACCGTTAATATTTGATGAAGCAGGTGGAATTGGTTTGTTTAGTGTTGGTTATCGTAGAGGTTGTAAACCGGCGGGTGTAAATCGTGCTGGATGTCTTCTTTGGAATGATATGGAACGCATCCAGAAAAATATTGATGAAATCAAAAAGACGTGTCGTTGGTGCGTGATTGTTTGCCATGGTGGTGAGGAGTTTACATCACTACCATCTTCCTATACAAGAGATCGTTATCATAAATTTTTAGAGATGGGTGCGGATATTGTAGTAGCACATCATCCTCACGTCCCAATGAACTATGAAACAGTAAATGATAAAGTCATTTTCTATTCCCTAGGAAATTTCATTTTTGATACAGATTATCAACGCGCACAATACAATACAGAGCATGGTATCTTGGTTAAAATTAACTTCACTGAAAAGAAGTTTACTTGGGATGCTTGTGGTATTTGCATCAATCGTGATCTAGAACATGTACGTACTGCAAAATTGCCTGATATTTTTACGGATGTCCAGGAAGAAGAGTATAAAAAATTAGAAGCACTTGCGGCGAAGATGATGGTGTCTGCGTATAAGAGACAATTAATCTACTTAAATCCAAAGGAATATCAAAACGTAAGTGAAGAAAAATGGAAAGAAAATTTCCTGAATCCAAAACGTAGTGGTCGTGTGGAAGGAGAAGCACTTGACTTCCAAATCATCTATCCACTTGCCAAAACTGCTGATGATGGTGAATGGGAAAAGAGTAAACTAAAAAAAGTTATCAAATATATCCAAAAACAAATATAGATAAGAGAACACTATGAGCAGAAAAACAGAAAAAGGATTAATGGCAGTACTTGAGTTTTTTTGAAAAACATCGTGATGAATGTGAAGGAAAAAGCCAAGAAGAGGTTCAGGGATTACTCAACCAGTTTATGCAAGAATATAATTATCAGATATTTAACCAAGCACCACTCACTGAGAATACAGCAAAAACTGCTGATGATTGGTATGATTTAGCATGTGAGGCAAAATCTAGACGCAAGGCGATTAAATATTGCGAGAATGCTTTAGAACTTGAACCTGATTATTTGGATGCTGAATTAATGATTGCGGACATAACTGCGTGTAGTGATTTTGAACACCTAGAGCGACTGGAAAAAGTTTGCAAGCATGGTGAAGAGTTAATGAAAAAAGAAGGTCTTCTTCCGGATAGTATTGGAGCATTCTGGGGAATTCTTGAAACGAGACCATACATGAGAGCGCTATGTTCTAAACTTTAAGCCTTAATAGAAATGGGCATGATGAAGAAGGCTATTGACGTGGCTGAAGGAATGTTAACGCTATGCGAAAGTGATAAGATGGGTATTCGCTTTCAATTAGTAAGTTTATATGCGTACTTTGAAGACGCAATGAATGCAAATCGAATTTTGGAAAAGTATCCAGGTCATGCAACGTCAATGTTAATGCCGCTTTCACTGTTATATTTTAAACTAGGTGATTTGGAGCTTTCGAAGAAATATCTAAATACACTCATGGAAATAAACAAAGACTTCAAAGAGTTCTTGAAGTATACAAATAGCTATACAGTACAAAGTTTTTATGATGATGCAATAAGACAGGGTTATAGACCGAATTCAATGGGTGAAATTATTATGTGCTTGATGGATTCTACTTTCCTGTTTGAGCGTGCGGATGCCTATTTCGAATGGGCAAACCAAATATGCAATCCAAAGAAGACGAAGAAAAAGAAGAGTACCACCAAGAAATAAGACAATGTATCTTGTTAATAAAGAAAACGATTGAATCATAATTGAATAGACTGAAAGCCACTACATGGAGAATATCTGGGTGGTGGTTTTTTGATGAGAAATACCTTTTATAGAATTGATTGGAATCACTCTTCTGTATGTTTATTTCAAAAAAGTTGTGGTATTCTAATAATGAAGTTTAAATCGAAAAGGAGTAAAAATATGACAGATTTATCACCACTACAAAAAGCTAGATATCAGTATGCGCCAAAGCTTCCAAAGATGCTAAGAAATGGTATCTCTGAGATTTCAGTTTTGGAAGGGGAAGAGACAACAAGTGTTGCAGATCAGGAAAAGATCAAGGCTTTATTCCCGAATACTTATGGTAAGAAGGAAATTACATTCCAAAAGGGACAAAATACATCTGTAGCGAAGAAGCAGGTTGTAGGTGTTATCCTTTCTGGTGGACAGGCACCTGGTGGACACAACGTAGTGTGCGGTCTATATGATGCTTTAAAGGCAACAAATCCTGAAAACGTATTATATGGATTTAAGAAGGGTCCAAGTGGATTACTTGAAGATGATTATTTAATTTTCGATGATGCTTATATCGATCAGTATAGAAATACCGGTGGATTTGATATCATCGGTTCTGGTAGAACAAAGCTTGAAACAGAAGAGCAGTTTGCAGTTGCGGCTGAAGTTTGTAAGAAGCACGGTATCACAGCGATTGTTATTATCGGTGGTGATGACTCCAATACAAACGCTGCTGTTTTAGCTGAGTACTTTGCAGCACATGATGCTGGTGTACAGGTAATCGGTTGCCCTAAGACAATCGATGGTGACTTAAAAAATGAAGATATCGAATGTTCTTTCGGTTTCGATACAGCGACTAAGACATATAGCGAAGTTATCGGTAACATTGAAAGAGATGCTAACTCTGCTAAGAAGTACTGGCATTTCGTTAAGGTAATGGGACGTTCTGCTTCTCACGTTGCTTTGGAATGTGCATTACAGACACAACCAAACGTTTGCTTGATTTCTGAAGAAGTTGCTGAAAAGAAGATGTCCTTATCACAGATTGCAGACTATATCGCTGATTCTGTAGAAGCTAGAGCTGCTAAGGGTATGAACTTCGGTGTTGTAATTATCCCTGAAGGTGTCGTTGAATTCGTCCCTGAGTTCTCTGCATTAATCGCTGAAATCAATGAATTACTTGCTGGTAGTAAGGTTGAAACATTCAATGCTTTACCAAACTGGAAAGAAAAGTATGCATTTATTGAAAATGGATTATCTCAGGAAGCAATGTCAGTATTCGCAATTCTTCCAGAAGGAATCCAACAGCAGTTATTCCTTGAAAGAGACCCACACGGAAACGTACAGGTATCTCTCATTGAATCTGAGAAGTTATTCTCTGCTATCGTTAAAGCTAAGTTAGAAGAGAGAAGAGCTGCAGGTTCTTACAAGGGTAAGTTCAATGCATTACACCATTTCTTCGGTTATGAAGGAAGATGCGCATTCCCATCTAACTTTGATGCAGACTACTGCTATTCATTAGGCTACAATGCATTCATGTTGATTCAGTATGGTTATAATGGATACCTATCAAAGGTTTCTAATCTATCTAAGTCAGCTGATGAATGGGTAGCTGGTGGTATGCCAATCACTAAGATGATGAACATCGAAAGAAGACATGGTGAAGATAAGCCAGTTATCAGAAAGGCTCTTGTTGAACTCGATGGTAAACCATTCAAGTTCTTCGAAGCACACAGAGAACAGTGGGCTAAGGAAACATGCTACACATACCCAGGTGCGATTCAGTACTATGGACCAGCTGAGGTTTGTGATCTAACAACTAGAACACTAGCTCTTGAAAAGGGTGAATAATTCATATTCAAAGACACAGTAGAAACTCTACTGTGTTTTCATTTGTGTTATAATGCTAAAAATTATATGAGGTCAGTAGTATGAAGAAAGTAAAAACAATCGGAATTATAAGTCTATCTAGTGGTATTCTTGGGGAAGATTTTGTACAACATGAAGTGAAAATTGGGTTAGAACGTTTAGAGAAGCTTGGAATTCAAGTGAAATTCATGGAACATGCATGCAAGGGCTTGAAATATATCTCTGAACATCCAGAAGATAGGGCAAGAGATTTATTGAGTGCATTTCAAGATGATTCAATCGATATGATACTTTGTGCAATTGGTGGTGATGATACGCATCGTTTATTACCATATCTTTTTGAACATGATGAACTAAAGAACGCGGTAAAAGAAAAGATATTCCTTGGATTTTCCGATACAACCTTTAATCACTTAATGTTACATAAAGTAGGTCTCAATACATTTTATGGACAAGCATTTCTTTCAGATGTATGTGAACTAGATGAAGAGATGTTGCCATACACTGAGAAGTATTTCTTGGAATTATTAGAAACTGGGACAATCCATGAAATAACACCAAGTGATGTATGGTATGAGGAACGTAGTGATTATAGTGCAGAAGCTATCGGCACAAAACGCATCATGCATGCAAACCAAGGATTTGAATTATTACAAGGAAGTGGATTCTTTGCAGGAAAGATTCTCGGTGGTTGTATCGATAGTTTGTATGATGTTTTTGATTCAACAAGATACAGTAATTCGGTTGAACTTTGTAAAAGGTATAATCTCTTTCCTAGTTTAGATGATTGGAAAGGAAAGATATTATTACTGGAATCCAGTGAAGAACAACCAACCCCTGAAAAATATCGTCACATGATAGAGGCTTTAAAGAATACAGGTATCTTTGATGTGGTTCATGGAATTCTTGTTGGAAAGCCAATGGATGAATTATATACAAAGGAATATCAGGAAATTCTGATAGATGTTGTAAATAATCCGAACTTGCCAATTGTATGGAACCTTAATGTTGGTCATGCGACACCACGGGCGATTGTTCCATTTGGTGTTATGGCAAGAGTTGATGTTGAAAAGCAGAAGATAAGCTTTAAGTACTGAATATAACAAGTTCAGTACTTTTTATAAAAAAAGAAGGCCATTTCAGACCTTCGATTAAGTTTACTGAATTGTTACTGAACCAGAAGCAATGAGCTTTCCTGATTTTCTATCATATAGAAGAATGTCATATGGCAGAACTGTGATATGAACCCGATCACCAATGACAAAGGATTGAGAACCAAAGATAACAGATGTAAGAAGATAGTTATTGATGTTAAGCTTTAATGTTGATTCCATACCAGTAGGCATAGAGCCATCGACTGCTGCATCTAACTTACCATTTACATCGACTGTAATCTTTTCTGGACGGATGCCTAAGATGAAGTCCTCATTTGTAATGATTACATCATCATCGCTGATATAGTCCTCATTAACTTTTTGGATGTGATATTTGAATATTTCATCTTTATTTTCTTTTTCAACCTTAGTGCTAGATTTTTCGTCAAGATCATTAGAATGCTTTTCTGCATCACGCTGTTCAAACCATTCTTGCATGTTGAATTTATGCTCTGGTGTAAAGACTGCTGTCTTATCATCTAATACTGTAAATGTAAATGTTCCATCTGGGTTCTGCTTTCCTTTTGCTTCTAAGAAGTTAATTGATGGATTTCCGACGAAGTCGGCACAGAATAGGTTATTTGGCTTATTATAGAGTGACAATGGATAATCATATTGTTGTAGTAAGCCATTATTCATTAAGCAGATCTTTGTTGAAAGTGTCATTGCTTCCATTTGATCATGTGTAACGTATACAAATGTTGAACCAGTTTCTACATGCAATCTCTGTAATTCATAACGCATTTCTAAGCGTAGCTTTGCATCAAGGTTAGATAATGGTTCATCCATAAATAGAACCTGTGGTTCAGGTGCTAAGGTACGAGCGATGGCAACACGCTGCTGTTGTCCACCGGAAAGTTCAGCTGGATAACGATCCATAAACATACCAATCTTTACGATTCTTGCAACACGATTTACTGATAAGTCGATTTCCTCATTGCTTAATCTACGAATGATCGTTTTCGTTATACCATTCTCTACAACTTCAAATTTCTCATTTACGGTTTCGTTCTTAGCTTGATGTGCAGCAATTAATTTATTCTTTTTCTCTTCAAATTGTTGAATATACTTTTTGGCATCTTGTTCGATAGCATTTGATGAATGTAAGTTGAACTTGAAGATCTTTTCTGCTGTATGTTTTGAAATTGTATAGGTATTGATCAGTTTTAGAAGAAGACGCTTCTTATCAATTTTACCTGTTTTTTCTCTACATTCTTCAAAGATTTGTGAGAGTTTATTTGTGTTTTGTAATGAACGAATGACATCACTGGTTGTTTTTAATTCGATGTCCATTACTGGAAGCTCTTCTTTGATGTTTTTTAATCCAAAGGAGATGTTGTCATAAACAGTCATGTTTGGCCATAACGCATAGTTTTGGAATAAGAATCCTACTTTACGTTTGTTTGGTGGAATATTAATTCCTTGGTCGGAGTCAAATACAATTTGATCACCAATTTTAATCTGACCGTTTGTAGGTGTTTCTAGACCAGCAATCATACGTAGTGTCGTTGTTTTACCACAACCGGATGGTCCTAAGATCGTAATAAATGAATTGTTTTCAATATGTAGGTTGAGGTTATCTACAGCATAGAATTTCCCCCAACGCTTTGTGATATTTGTTAGTTTGATTTCAGGCATATTTTTCCTCCTAATTACCAATTCCTTCATCAAGGCTTGCACCAGTTAATTTATTTACAATCAAGTTTGAAAGCATGATTGTTACAATTAAGATCAGGTTGATTGCACTTGAGAAAGCATATAGTCCCATTTCATCAAAGTAATCTAATGTAGTTGATAAGATAAATCCTTGCGTACATAGTAATAAGAATAGTGATAACTCACGTAAGCAAGTCATGAATGGTAACATGAACCCACTGATGATAGAAGATTTTTGAATTGGGATGATAATGCGTGTCATACGTTTGATCCAAGGGATATCTTGGATGATTGCGGCTTCTTCGATTTCTCCAGATAATTGCAACATCGAGTTCAATGCGTTACGACTTGCGAATGGAATGTATTTGATAACACCAACAATCACAAGTAACGTATACGTATTAAATAAATTGATGTGTTTGTTTGAGAATAGAATGAAGAAGGCTGCGCCAACTGCAATACTTGGCATTAAGTATGGAAGGAATGCCATACTATTTACATAACTAGCCCATTTGGAACGGCGTTTCTTTGAAACGGCATAACCAATTAATGTACCGATGATACCTGCAATCAGCGCACAAGCGATAGAGACTAGGATTGTTCCTTTATAGGCATCCCAAATTGTGCTATTAAACAAGATACCACGCTGTCCATACATACCATTTTCGGTAATGTTTTCATTTGTAAGCCACCATTTTGTTGTTAAATTTGCGAAGTTGCCTGTATACAGGAATGAGTAATCGCCAGGATTTGGTAGGAATGTTTCAAATGCAAACGAGATAATTGGGAAGATACTTGTAAAGAATGTAATGATAACAAAGATAAACGCAACTAAATGTTTACCAATCTTACCTAAGTTGATCTTTGATATTTGTCCGGATTTACCAGTAACAGTTGTATAGTTCTTTCTGCTCTTTAATGATGCTTGGTTGAGTGCGAGAATTGCCATACCAAAAATCATCATAAGAACTGCCAAGATAGATGCTTCACCAGTATATTTACTGTTGAGTGAAATATACTTGGTAGAAAGGGTAGTTAGATTTAGATAATGTGGAACGGGATAGGATCCCATTGCGCTACCAAATACGAGTAAGATTGTCGAAAGGATAGCTGGTTTAATCATTGGAATCGTGATGCGCGTTAAAATTTTATGTCGAGGTGTGTTTAGAATTGTTGCGGCTTCTTCTAGGTTTGCATCCATGTTCTTGAAGATACCACCGATCAAAATATATGCGAATGGAGCATAGTGTAATCCTAATACCATTGCACTAGGAAATAGCCCAACACACCACCATAGTGGCATATTAATGCCGAATAGTGAGGCAAGTAATCCGTTTGATGTACCAGTAATCGCATTTGAATTAAACAAATGTTGCCATACAACCGCTAATGTCCACTGCGGCATAATATATGGGAAAATAAATATAGAACTAAGGTACTTTCTGCACTTCATATTTGTTCTTGTAACAAGGAAAGCAAATACGCCACCGAATAAAATCGAAATTATGCATGTTAGAATGGCGAGTGCTAAGGTATTACCCATTGGTATCCAAAGATTTGTTTTTGCTAAATTACTTGTGAATAAATCAATGTAATTGATGAGAGTTAATCCGGATGTTTGCCCAGTTAGATGTTGATCAATTGTACCTGGGTGAATCTCGAATGTATCACGTATGATTGCCACAATAGGTGAGATTGTTGCAATCGTACATAAGATACCAAATATGAGTAGAATCACATTAAATGGTTGCGTGAAATAGGTTTTAATCTTATTAAAGAAAATCGCATTGCGTTTTTTCGAAATTGTTGTATCCAAGTTGTTTCTCCTTTCAAAAAAATGGAAGGCACCCAACTACCACGTAGGGTGCCTCATGATAACTGTGAGTTTATTTAGAAGTATTACCGTTAAATTTATCTAGTGTTTCAATCCAAGAACCAACAGTGAATGCTACTGAAGCACAGTATTCAGGATCTTCTAATACGAGATGACCTTTTGTTGTCCACCAATCATAACCACGGTCGTCCTTTGATGGGAACTTATCCACACCATCAACGTATCCGCCTTGTGCATGATTGAATGTCTTTTCTGTTGCAGTCATAACATCTGGATTTGAGGAATAGCCACCCATATCTTTACCCCAAGCACTAAAGCCTTTTTCTGTACATGTCATGTATGCGATAAATGCAGCAGCTGTCCATGGGAGTGGACTATTCTTTGTTAAGAAGAGGTAATGGCAATATCCGAATCCACCAATTCCTTGATATCCATCTTCATATGCAGCAACCTTAATGTTATTCACAGAAGTTTCTGAAGATTCTTCGATAGAACGTAATTTGGAATATACCAATAATCCACATTGGTCAGTTGCAGATGCGGATGTTAGGGTTGTACAAATTGGTCCATCATCTGTTTGCGCATTGTATCCATTTACCCAAAGTTTGATCCAAGCTAAAGCATATTTACCATTTTCACCTAAGTTAAAGCTTTCAGCATCTTTCGCAACTTCATCAATTGTTGGTTGGAATTCCGCTTTTGCGTCTGCTGGTAGCTTATCGAAAGCAGCCTTTAATTCACTTGCATATTTATCTTGTGTCAACATATACAAGAAATTCTTGCCGACGATTTCCGAGTCGATATCCATAAATAGTGGATGTGTATCCTTACGTACGAAATCCCAGCAGTTTGTAAATTTTTTGGAACCTGTGGAGTTGTACATAAATACTTTATTTAGTGTTTGTAATGGCAGGAATCCCTCGTAGTCACTAGCTTTTACACCATTTGCATCTGCCCATTCCTTTGGAATGAATGTTTTTAGGATACCAGTTTGATTCATCTTTGACTCAATTTGGTTACCATCCTGAATCAAAGTCATTGCGAATGTTCCCTGATCCTTTAAGGAGTCAGCTTGTAACTGCTCAAAAATCTTATTGTTCTTTGGCTGTTGCCATTCGAAATCTAATTTGTAACTAGGATCGATTGTCTGCAAATATTCGATGAATAATGGCAGTGCAGATTTACCGCGGCTAGAGTTACCTAAGCCAAAGAATGTTTTGCCGTTTGATTCTTCGATTGCTTTCTTTCCAAGCTCTTCGAGTGACATTGTCTGTGCTTCTGCGATGATTTTGTCTATTTCAGACTGATTGGCTGTATCGTTTGTGGAAGTGTTAGTTCCTTTTCCTCCGCATCCAACCAATGATGCGGCCAGTACTACAGAGAGTACTGATGATAAAAAACGCTTACTCATTATTTTCCCTCCTAATGAATGAATCTATTCATATTATAAGAGAGAATGTAAGCGCTTTAAATTAAAGAAAAATGATATTTTTTGTAAATTTCTGATATTAGAGATTTTGATTTTGATATTCGCTAGGTGTTATTCCATAGCGTTTTTTGAAAAGGGACGAGAAATAAGCAACGGATGTATAACCTGTTTGTTCAGCAGCCTCGCTGATTCTGCAGTTATGTTTGCAAAGCAGGTTCTTAGCTTTTTCTAATCGTATACTCGTAATATATCCAGCAAGGGTGTAGCTTGTTTCCTTATGGAATAGACGTGAGATATGTCCTTCACTAATTTCTAAATGAGAAGCTATCTCATAAATAGATAAATTAGGGTTTACATAATTTTGTTCGATATATTCAATTGCCTTTTTAACATAACGATTCGTGTCATTTATTGCTTGTGGAGTTTTTGTTTTTACAAGTTTAGGGATAATTTTTTGTACACTTGTTTCGATGGTTCCATCTTCAAATGGTTTTAAGATGTAGTCTGCAGCGTATAATCGTAATGCATCACGAGCATAGTCAAACTCACTATATGCTGTTAGGAAGATGATTTGAACATCGCTACCTTGATCGCGTAATCGCTGTAACATTTCAATACCATTACACATTGGCATATTGATATCAGATATAATTAAATCAGGTGATGTTTCTTGGTATTTTTCGAGTGCTTGTAGACCATCTTTGGCAACTGCGCAGACTGTAAAATCAAGTGAATCCCAATTGATATCATGAACTATTCCTTCTCTAGCAAATGGTTCGTCATCAACAATCATTACTTTGTACATGACGCCTCCTTATATGGCAGTGTTATTTGTATTAAAGTTCCACCTTCTTCAAGACGCTGTGCGTGAAGGCCAGAATTTACACCATAGTGTAAACGTAAGATAGAATCAACATTATACATTCCAATATGACCATCAATTTGTTTCCATTGATGTGTGTTAATAAACTGCATCATCTCGTCATCAATACCGATACCATTATCCTGTACAGATAAGATGATTGCATCATTATTCTTGGATGCAAAGACCTTAATGATACCTGTCTCTTTCATACGTAGGCCATGAATAATAGCATTCTCTACTAATGGTTGAATAATCAGCTTAGGGATTTTATAGGATAGTAAATCCTTTGGGCAATCGAATAGGAATTGATATTTTCCCTGAAAGCGAATGTTTTGAATTTCACCATAATCAGAACAAATTTGGAACTCTTCTCCGATTGTTATGAATTGCTCTTTCACGATGGATGTTCGTAATATGCGTGCAAGTTTTTGTGAAAGCTGAGAAATTGGTTCGACTTTAGCACTTTTTGCCATCCACTTGATTGTATCCAATGTGTTATATAGAAAGTGGGGATTGAGCTGCGCTTGCATCATTGCAATCTGTATATCAGCTAATTTTCTTTGCGTTTCTATCTTTTGTTCTAAGAAGTTAGAAAGCTCTTGTGTCATAACATTGAAATTTTGAGATAATACCCCAAATTCATCGTTGCGTAATACAGGAATTGAAGTATCTAGTTTTCCTTCTTGCACTTGTTTCATTGCTTGATTCATTTGGTTAATTGGTTGTGTAAATGAGGTTGTTGTCTTTTGAGCAACGATAATACAAACGATAAAACTCAGCACTGCAAGAAGGCCGACCATCAGATACATCCGATTCATCGTGGATGAACTGAGTACTTTTGGATGAACGACAATCTGTTTGAAACCTGTATTTTCAATATTTTGAATTGTAATGTAGTAATCGTTGAAATAATCATCGTATTTTGAATTAGAAATCCATGCATAATGTAATTTGTCAAAAATACCGGAAGTTTCCAAGATAGAGTTTATATAAATAGGCTCATTTTCCTTACTGATAATCCCAAATCCTTCGTCATTAGATAGTTGATTACTAAATAGATATGTGAAATCTTGGCTATGGATAGAAGAGACAATATAACCAATCGTGTCGTTGTTATTTTGAATTTTTGTTGCGATATTTAAAACGATTTGATTATCTTCACTATCTACTTGTTTAATGATATCTATTGAAGAATGATTTAATGCATGTAAGATTCCCCAGTAAGTCGGACGGTTTGCAAGCTGGCATGTTGCATACATACAATTGCCATGCTGATCATAAATAGAGAATGTTGCATAATTTCGATAGGGATTGGTTATCTGATAAAGTGTATTATATATGGATTCACTATCTGATGAACTTAGAAATTCTTGGTGCGATGATAATGTAGAAAGTGTTTTATCAATTCCATCTAAAAATGATTGGAAGCTGGCACTGATTTCTTTTGTTTCACTTTTAACAGTAGCTTCATACGTATTAAATGTCATAGCTTGGAACAAGAAAATCATACAAAAGCCACATAATACGATTGGCACAACCGAAATTGCAATAAAACGATTGAGTAGGCGGGTATGGACGGAATGCCTTTTTTCTATTTGTTTATTTTGGTAGAAATGTCCCATAATTGTAGTATTTCCTCCTGCCTAAAATTTGACCATGGCACAAGATTTTGATAATCTGCGAGGTCAGTTAGTGCCGTGAGTTGATTGATATCTTGTCTTACGCTACGTCGGTACATCGTTGATGATAAGAATTGTTGTGCATCTTTACTGATTGTAAAGTCGATAAATTTTTTTGCATTTTCTGCATTCTTTGCATTTTTCACTAGAAAACTACCATCTGATATAACGAAGAGATAATCAGGATAAACCATTGTAATATTTGTGTCTGTTAACATTGCCTTCTTTGCGGTTTCTTCCAAAGTAATACCAATCAGTCTTGTTCCGGTACTAACCTCACGAATGACATCGCCACTTCCATTAGCTACATGACCATCCAACTGTTGATAAAATTTATCGATGTATGTAGGGTCATTCAACGTCATGAATGCATTTAAGATAGAGATGCTTGTGCCAGAAGTATGTGGATCAGCAAACGATATTTTTCCTTTCCATGATTCATCACAAAAATCGGACCATTTTTGTGGAGCACGTTGGTTATTGACTAGTTTATTGTTATAGATAAAAACAAGAGGAAGTTGGGAAAAGAAGGTGTAGTTGTCATGATGTTCTAAATATCGAAAATCAAGAGAAGAACTTTCACTGGCTACATAAGGTTCAATATAGTCGTTATAGTATGTATAGTTTTGAATATCGCCACCAAACATGACATCTGCTTCTTCTCCGTTTTTTATTTTTTCCAACATTTCTGTGGTACCACCAGCTTGAACCTCAACATTGATACCTGTTCGTAACTCAAATTCTTTGATAATTGGTGCATATACTTCAGACTTATGACTTGTAAAAACAATGAGTCTGTTTGTTGGTGGAATTGGATTTGTGTCATGCTTTGTAAAGTGTGCACAACCGGTCAATAGAGAAAGTGATAGAATGCATGCAAGTAATTTTGAATTAATCTTTGACATGTCGATTTATATACTCCGCTTGACTTAACGGTCCTTCGACTAAGGAGAAGCTTCCATCTACATCTTTAAAAACAGCAATTCCACCATTTCCAATTAAGCATTCGCGATGAAGAAGTTCATTTGGAATATTATCTTTCATTAGGCTAAATAATAGATGTCTAAAGTATGCACCATGAGAAACTAGAAGAATTCTATCTTGATCGCAACTAAATCCATGTAACTCACGAAAAGCATTTTGAATACGTTGTCGGACCATTGTTGGGTTTTCACCACCCAAATCATCAAAAAGATCATTTGAAAAACGATATTGATATTCTGGGTCACTTTCATTTTTAATATGTCCATCCCACGAACCATAACTGAATTCACGTAATGGCTCAAAGATCTTTGCATGCATGTGATGCGGCTCTAAGATTATCTCTGCTGTTTGAATTGCTCTTGGCAAAGGGGAGGTATATGCGGAATTGAAGAATTCGTTTCTTAAGGCTTCTGTTGTTTGTGCAATCTGTTCAATTCCTTTGCAAGTAAGCGGTGAATCTGTAATTCCTTGCATACGGTTTTCCAAATTAAATACTGTCTCTCCGTGTCGCACATAATAGTAGTAAATTGTCTTCATAATGAACTCCTAAATTTAAGTTCATTATAGACTGAATTAATAAAAATGTTAAACCTGAAACGCTGTATGGCATGGTGATAAATTGCTGCGCTTAGAATTGTTTTTTTCGCTAAATAATGGTAAATTCAAAATGGTGAATAGAGGAGAGAAATTCATGAGTAAGTATCAGTTTTTAGATAAGAGAGTGCCTATAGCTGACGACAATATTTCTATTGTCCAGGATTTATCAAAATGTAAGAATTGTACATTGTGCAGACGTGCTTGCGCCATTGATGCCGGTGTATTTGATTATTATGACTTAACCACAAACGGAGATGTACCAATCTGTATAAATTGTGGACAGTGTGTAGTATCTTGCCCATTTGACAGTTTAAATGAACGTTCAGAATTAGACGGTGTTAAGGCTGCGATTCAAGATCCTGAAAAGGTTGTTGTATTCCAGACTGCACCAGCAGTACGTGTAGGACTTGGCGAAGAATTTGGTATGCCTGCTGGAACATTCGTGCAAGGAAAGATGATCACAGCTTTACGTAAGCTTGGGGGTGACTACGTACTTGATACAAACTTTGGAGCAGACATGACCATTATGGAAGAAGCCTCTGAGTTAATTGAAAGAGTAATCAATGGTAATGGCCAATTACCTCAATATACCAGCTGTTGTCCAGCTTGGGTTAAATTTGCGGAAACATTCTACCCGGAATTAATTCCGCATCTTTCAACCGCAAAGAGTCCAATCGCTATGCAGGCCGCAACAGAAAAGACATACTTCGCTAAGAAGAACAATATTGATCCTAAGCAGATTGTTTCTGTATGTGTAACACCATGTACAGCTAAAAAGGCAGAAATCCGTCGTCCAGAAATGAATTCATCTGCTGAATATTGGAATGAAGAAGAGATGCGTGATTCAGACTACTGTATTACAGTGCGTGAACTTGCGCGTTGGATTCGTGAAGCGGAACTAGATTTCGCAAATCTTGAAGATGGCAAGTTTGATCCATTGATGGGTGAAGCATCAGGTGGAGGAATTATCTTTGCTAATACTGGTGGTGTTATGGAATCCGCAATGCGTTCTGCATATAAGTTTGTTACAAAGGATGAAGTGCCTGCTAACTTGATTCGCTTTGATGCAATTCGCGGCTTTGAAAATAGTCGTGAAGCAGATGTACAAATCGGTGATAAGGTATTACACGTTGCCGCAATTCATGGTACAGGTAACTTCCGTAAGTTCTATGAACATATGAAGGAAACAGGAACACATTATGACTTTATCGAAGTGATGGCTTGTCCTGGTGGATGTATTGGTGGTGGAGGAATGCCTCGTCATAAGCTTCCTCAAGTGAAGGCTGCGAAGGAATCTCGTATTGCATCATTATACGAAAGAGATAAGCTCAAGCCAATCAAGATCTCACAGGATAACCCTGAAATTCAACTATTATATAATGAGTTCTATGGTGCACCACTAAGTGAGAAGGCTCATCACATGTTGCATACAGAAGGATTTATCAATCGTTCAGCTGATTTGGGTCCAAACGGTGCTTGTACACCTGAAACATGTCCAACTTCCGTTGCAAACTTGAAAAAAGCACAACAATAAGTGATAAAATAAAGATGAAATTTCATATGAAGTTTCATCTTTTAAATAACGCATGCATGTAAGGAGACCACAATGGATAAGATTAACAAAATAAGAATCGTTACTGTCTTTACAACAGTTCTATCATTTATCATGTTAGGAATAGGTGCTGTTGTAGGAGGTATTTCAGCTTATATCTTTATCCAAATGAATCAAGTTCCATCCTTTGATACAATCGGAATGGATGTAAATGGAAAGTTGACCTTATCGCCTTTTGTGAATATGACAAGTACACCGATGTTTCAACTGATTTGTGTTTCATTGATTGGCGTAGGAATTGGAATTGTTATCATCAACATCATTCCATGTATTACAGGAATTCAAACATTTAATATGATTAAGTATGATGGTATTTCTGAATATGAATGCATGGAACTAGGTAGAAGAGATGGATTCTTCAAATTTATGGCTTCTATCGTCCCGCTTATCATGTTGGTTACAGTCTATTTGATATTCCGCGTTTGGTATGTTTATTTCTTTGTCTCATATTTTTTATTGGTTGTTCCAATGCTAGTTGCTTTATATCAAATTTGGTTGTGTAGAGAATAAATGCTTTTAAGTGTTACGGTTACCTTTCTAGGGAAAGGAGATTGTAACACTTTTTTAATACTTTAAAACTCTGTAAAATATAGATATGAAAATGATAGAGTTTCAAAATAGAAAATATACGCTTCTAGGGGATACACGGGCTAGTACATTTTTGATGTATTTGATAGATGAATCTAATCCAGAGGATTACAAACAAATTTATCAAAAACTATCGGATAGAAATCAAGTATGTATGATTGCGGTGGCTGTCCATGATTGGCACGGGGAATTATCTCCATGGTCTGCACCTGCAATTTTTGGAAAACATGATTTTGCAGGGAATGCATCATTGTTGTTATCTGAGTTAGAAAGATTTTGGGATTGGTTTCAAAGTAATTATCATGTAGAGACAGATCAGTTGTATCTTTGTGGATATTCTTTAGCTGGCCTATTTGCGATATGGGCATCATCTCAAACAAATATATTTAAAAAGGTTGTGGCTGTTTCTCCGTCTGTATGGTATATGAACTTTGTGGATTATCTTGAACAACATCCAATTCATACAAACAAAGTTTATCTGAGTTTGGGAGATAAAGAAGCCAATGCAAAAAATAAAGCCATGGCCACAGTTAAAGTCTGTTTTGAATCTGTAATACAAATTCTGCAGAAACAAAATATTCCACTAACATATGAATACAATCCTGGTAATCACTTTCAAGATGTTGAATTAAGAATAACAAAAGGCATCCAAAGTTTATTGCTTGGAAGCAGAGAAGAGGAGAAACAATGACAGAACTTTTATATCTAGGTGACTATAGTTGTCGCTTAACCTCGAAAAACAATACCGTTTTATATATTAATCCTGACAAGGGAAAAGATTATAGTCGGCATGCAGATATTATCCTTCAGACAACGAAAGCGAATAAATCATTGGTACAACTTCATATCACAACGGATCAAACGAAAATCATCAACCAAGATTTACTCGAGATGAGTAAGAAGGTTAGTTATCATGAGATACAGATTGAAAGAATCGCTGATGATGCCTTTCGCATTGAAGTGGATGATAAAAAGATTCTTGTATGTGGGAATCAGGATGTTACTGTAGATGGTAAAGATGATTTCGCACTTGTGCCTAGGATGCATTCAGAAATATCAGAAGCGAAAATGGGTACTCTAGCAAAGCAAATCATTCCAATACACACGTCACAAGCAGCACTATTTGATTATCGCGTAGCGATTGCACTGCAGGTTGAAAATAAGTTGATTCTTGAACCTGCGATGAAGGTTGATCTACAAGAAGAAAATCATCGAAATCTAAAAGAGTTAGAGAATCAATTATATCCACTGCTATTAGATGCAGCCGAGAAATTCCATATGACGATGATTTGTATGAATGATGGTGTAGCGATGGCACAGATGTTAGTTACTAAGAAGGATATCAATCCACTTGGCCTAGTATATGGTGGTATTAGCTATAACTTTGCGGATATTGTGGCAGGATGTACCTTCTATTCAGCAGGTGGATATGGTCCAACTATATCAGCAAACTACGATTATCTTCGCTCAACTGCAGGTACTGAAAGCTTGGTTGCGATTGCGAAAGATATTAAACGAGGAAAACATATTCATTTTATCGAAGTGGAAATTTATAATGAAGCAGCAAAACTAGTCGCAAAGGGTGGATTTACCTATTTTGTACAAAATTAGAAAAACATAGAAAATTAGGGATTGAATTTTTATCTGCAAGCGCTTAAAATATGGTTTCAAACCTACGATGCCGGATGAAAGAAAATACGATACCGGTTCAATAAAAACAAAAAATTGTCCCGGTTATAAACTAGGACTTTTTTATCGAATAAAAAGAAAAATCCGAAGAATCGGATTATTCAAAATGATTAGCAAATTTTTCTTTAATCTTCTCAAATGTCTCGTCACTGAGATCGTGTTCGATCTTGTGCGCATCTCTTGCGGCAGTTTCTTCATCAACACCAATACTGATGAAGAAATGGGTTAATACACGATTTCTTTCCCAAATGCGTTCAGCAATCTTTTTTCCAGGAGCAAGCAATTTGAGAGAACCGTCTTTGTCCATGGAGATATATCCATTCTCGCGCAGTTTCTTCATTGCAACACTTACACTTGCTTTGGAGAAACCAGTTTCTTCAGCAACGTCAATGGAATGTACTATTCCTTTTCGCTGTTGAATCACTAGTATAGCTTCTAAATAGTCTTCAGCGGATTCATAAATAGGCATAGCCATGTGCATGGTCCCCCTTTCAATAAATATATTCTAAATGGAATTGTTATAAAATAAAAGAGCAATGCTTTATTTGCATCAATAATACGGAGGTAATCAGTGAAAAAGGTAATATTTTATGGAATATCAGCATCTGCAGTCCAGACATATAGAGATATATTGGGGCAGATGGGTATCAATATGATGATCATCGGTGATGACTGTCTTAGTAAAAGATTCAAGCAGGTTTTAAATATGCAGGAATCTACATCAGATATACACGAGAAATATGATAGCTCTTATCTTTTGATGGATGGATTATCAAAAGAGGAAATCATGATTATGAGTGAATCTTTTGAGGGAGCAGATATGCCATTTGGTGGCATCATGGTAAGTGCTACCTCAGCAAATCGTGAATGGACATTAGAAATGATTTTTGAAGAGGCAAAACAAGAAGCTAGAATCATGGAGCAGATGTATCATTTACAAATGATGATCGAGTCAACCAACGGCATGGATTTAAATCAATTAGAACCAGCACACGCAGCAATCTTAAAGCGAGCATTAATGGATTCTTATTTGATGTTAATGAAAGAAGAATATACCTATGAGCAGATTTCAGCACAAGCTCGTATTTTAAAGGAAGCACTCAAAGGGACAGAGCATTTAAAGAAGAAGGAGAGTCATCATGAGTAGTATTTGCGTGATTGGTGGAGCGAATATTGATATCGTTGGATCAAGTATCGATCCATTACAGAATTTTGATTCCAATCCTGGTGAAATTTCCATTGCTTATGGAGGAGTGGGAAGAAACATTGCACAGATTTGTGCATTGCTTGGTGAGAATATCAAGTTTGTGACTTGTTTCTCTGGTGATAGTTATGGGCAATCAATGAAAGAAGATTGCAAGAGACTAGGAATGGACGTGTCTATGTCTTCTACTGTAGAAGACCTTCCAAGTTCCATGTATATTGCATTATTGGACAATAACCGCGATATGAAACTTGGCATGAGTGACATGAGAATTTTACGGCGTATGGATGCAAAAATGTTACAACCAATCTTAGAAACATTGCATGAAGATGATATCATTATCATAGATTCCAACTTGGATATGGAGAGTATTGAATATATCGCAATACATGCAAAAGCAAGGATTGCGGCAGACCCAGTCAGTGCACACAAAGCAACTAGATTAAAGTCTGTATTAAATCACCTAGATATCTTTAAGCCAAATCAGTTTGAAGCATCAGAATTAACAGGTATTTGGATTAAAGATGAAGAGACTGCGCGACAGAATTTGGATTGGTTTATTGAGCACGGTGTAAAAGAAGTGATTATTTCCATGGCTGATCGTGGTATCTTGTTAGGAACGGCTGAACATAAGACTTGGTTTACACATCGCCCAATCAATATGGAGAATGCGACTGGTGGAGGAGATTCTCTATTAGGCGCATATGTGGCAAGTCGACTTGCAGGGAAGTGTCCATTAGAGTCAATGAGATTTGGTATTAGTGCGGCTGTTATCAGCATTGAACAAGATGCAGTTAGACGACGCAATTTAAATACAGAAGAAGTAAATGCAAAGATATCAGATATGAAGATAGAGGAGAAAACATTATGAAAGTAAGAACAAATGAAGAAGTATCAAAGGCACTAGCAGAACACAAGCCTGTTATCGCTCTAGAATCAACAATTATCTCACATGGTATGCCATACCCACAGAATGTTGAAACAGCATTAAAGGTAGAAGCAATCATTCGTGAACACGGTGGTGTGCCCGCAACAGTCGGCATCATTGATGGTGAAGCCGTTGTTGGTATGACACCAGAGGAAATCGAAGAATTCGGTAAGCGTGGCTTAAGCATACCTAAGGTATCTCGTAGAGATATTCCAGTTATCTTAGCAAATAAGAGCTGGGGTGCTTCTACAGTTGCGACAACAATGATTCTTGCGGCTAAGGCTGGCGTTGAGTTCTTCGTAACTGGCGGTATTGGTGGTGTTCACCGTGGTGCAGAAACTACATTTGATATCTCCGCTGACTTAGAAGAATTAGGAAACACAAACGTTACAGTTATCTGTGCAGGTGCTAAGGCTATCTTAGACTTGCCAAAGACATTAGAAATTCTCGAAACAAAGGGTGTTCCGGTATTAGGCTTCCAAACTGATGAACTTCCTGCATTCTACACACGTAAGTCAGGATTAAAGGTTGATCACAAGGTAGAAAGTTATTCTGAAGCTGCAGAAATTATCCGTGCAAAGAGAGAGTTTGGTTTAGATGGTGGTGTATTAATCACAAATCCAATTCCAGAAGAATATTCTATGGACGCAGATGCAATCAATGCAGTGATCGATTCTGCAATCAAGGAAATGGATGAAAAGGGAATCAAAGGAAAAGAATGCACACCTTTCTTACTTGCTAAGATTGCAGAAATTACAGGTGGCAAGTCCCTTGAATCTAATATTCAATTAGTATTCAATAACGCGGCTGTTGGTACAGAAATTGCAAAGGAATACTATAAGTAAGCTTATGACAGAGATGAAACAGACAGTTTCTGATCCAGTGACAAAAGAGAATTTTATCCAAGCACTGAAAAGTCTTGGTATTACTGGCAATCAGATTTTGGAAGTACATACACAGATGTCTAGTTTCGGATATGTAATTGGTGGTGCTCGAACGATCGTAGATGGTTTGATGGAGTTGTGCGAAAATGGCGGGACGATTCTCATGCCAGCACAAGCAGTTGATAACAGCGAACCGAGTGATTGGGAATATCCAGCGGTTGCACCGACACTTTACAAAGAAATTCGTGAAGCGATCCCAGCTCACGATACAAAGACAAGTGATGTACATTACATGGGATCAGTTGTTGAAAACTTTAGACTAAGAGATGGTGTGATTACTTCCTCACATCCAACCTTCTCTTATTCTGCATGGGGTAGATATGCAAGATTGTTATGCAATCATCAATCGATGCATTTCCCACTGGCAGATGAATCTCCAACCGCAAGGCTCTATGAATTAAAAGGATATGTACTTTTAATTGGTTGTGATTTTGATTCAGCAACATGCATGCATCTAGCTGAGTACCGCTCTGATTGTCGACCAATCGGCATTCAAGGTGCAAAGGTCAAGACCGCAGAAGGTGATGTGTGGAGAAAATATCTTGATTTACAGTTAGATAGTGATATCTTCCTGAAAGTTGGACAAATGATGCGAAAGAAAAACATGGTTAGAGAAACCATGTTAGGTGGTTGCAAGATTACGCTTTTCTCGGCTGCAAATGCAATTGATGAAGCTATGCGTTATTTTGATAAGACCATGGTGTACGATTTATATCGTTAAATCCAATGATGCTGTAGGTATGCTTGTGCGATGTCATAAGCAGCCTGCAGCATTTCATTTTCTTCCTCTTGACCAAAGTGACTAGTAATTGGAGAATCAATATCAATTTCACCAACGCACTTTCCATTTACAATGATAGGCACACAAAGTTCACTGCGACTATCGCAATCACAAGCAATATGTCCTGAAAAGGCTAGTACGTTATCAATGCGCTGTACACTTTTATCACGGTAACATTTCCCGCAGACGCCTTTATCAAAAGGAATCCTTGTGCAGGCAGGTTTTCCCTGAAAAGGGCCAAGAACGAGTTGGTCATCCTTTACAAAATAGAATCCAACCCAGTTAATATTTTTGTAACTCATTTGAATGCATGCACTGACATTAGAAAGTGCGGCAATCTTATCGCTTTCTTCTAAAAAAGCGAAAATTTGTTTATTTAATATCGTTTTCATGGAAAAATCATAGCATAGGGTTGATTAAAATAAACACAGAATTATAATGAAACCAGAGGGAGGCTATATCTATGGATGATATATCTGGTGAGTGTAACACGGATGTAAAAACAAATAAATGATATAGCCATAAAGGTTCTTTTTTATGATGGCTGTATCAGCCAATCATGAGGGAGGATTTTTTATTATGGATAAGGACTTAGTTTTAGAGTGGATTAAAAGCAACAATTTAAAAGAATTACATGAATATTTAAAGAAACAGAATGTCGTTGATATTGCGGAGTTTCTCCACGAGTTGGATGATAGTACACTAGCAATCTTCTTTAGAATTCTAGAAAAAGAAGAAGCGGCGAATGTTTTCTCCTATTTAGATAACGAAGAACGCAATCGTTTGATCAAGACCTTTAATAATGCTGAAATTGTAAACGTGATTAACGAACTATACTCTGATGACGCGATTGATTTCCTATCTGATATGCCAGCAAATCTGGTAACACAGCTGTTAGATAAAGTTGATGATGGTGTTCGCAAAGATATTAATCACTTATTAAAGTATAAGGATGATACTGCAGGAAGTATCATGACGGTTGAATTTATTGAGTTTACAAAAGAGATGACAGTTGCAGACGCACTAGCAAAAATCAAGCGCGTTGGTATTGATAGTGAGACGGTGTATACCTGTTATGTAGTAGAAAACCGTAAACTAATTGGTATCGTCAGTGCAAAGAGTTTGATGTTAAGTGACTCTGATGTGCCTATCAAGGACATCATGAAGACAGAATTCATCTATGCATATACAAGTGATGACAAAGAAGACATCGCTAAAAAGATGAAGAAGTATGACTTGATTGCCTTACCTGTATTAGATGTAGAAAACTGCATTGTTGGTATCGTAACATTCGATGATGCGATTGACGTCTTGACAGAAGAAACAACAGAAGACATGCAGAAGATGGCTGCAATTGTTGCGAATGATAAGCCATACCTAACAACATCTGTGTGGGAACATGCACGTAGCAGAATAGTTTGGCTATTAATCTTAATGTTTTCAGCAACATTGACAGGGAGTATTATCTCCAACTATGAACATGCCTTTGAGGTGATGCCAGTGCTTGTATCCTTTATTCCTATGCTGATGGATACAGGTGGAAACTGTGGATCACAGAGTTCAACTTTGATTATCCGTGGTTTAGCGATTGATGAAATTAAGTTCAGCGATTTCTTCAAGGTTGTATTCAAGGAATTTAGGATCTCTATTGTTGTGGGTATAGTGCTAGGTTTAGCAAATGGTATCAGAATTGTTGTGCTAAATCATGACGTATATCTAGCAATTGTTGTTTCGGTTTCAATTGTTGTTACAGTCATGATTTCTAAATTTGTTGGATGTGTGCTACCAATTATTGCAAAGAGATTGAAGATGGACCCAGCAATTATGGCTGCACCATTAATCACAACGATCGTAGATACGCTAGCAATTATGGTGTACTTCTCAATCGCATCACAAATTTTCAATTTATAAGAGGAATTTTGGACCTTCATCATGAAGGTCTTTTTGCTAGATGTACATATAAAGAGGGATACAAAGAGGAATGTGATAATCGAATAACGCGCTTGCGAAATATGAAATCAGTTGTAGAATGAATAACAGACGACAGGAGATTTTCATGTATCCAACAGTAGGTTCATCAGTACATATTCAAAGTTTTAAACACGATGGAAGCTTGCATCGCACATGGTGTAAGGGTTTTGTTCTTGAGGCAGATGAGGATAGAATTGTAGCGGTTACTGACCATGCGTGGGTGATTGAAGCGGATAATCGTAAGTGGCTTACGCGTGAGCCGGCTGTATGTTTTTTCTATAGAAAGAAATGGTACAACGTCATCTCTATGATTCGTCACAGTGGCATCTACTATTATTGTAACTTGGCATCTCCAACAATTTATGATGGAGAAGCAATCAAGAATATTGATTATGATTTAGATGTAAAGCTCTATCCAGATCGCACTTATCAAGTTCTTGATGAAAACGAATATTTTGAACATGCGAAAAAAATGAATTATTCAGAGGATGTTATGGATATCGTTGAAGCACAATTGGATAAGTTAATTACAGATATGGAAGAGGAGAAAGAACCGTTTAATAAAGAGTGTATTGACAAGTACTATCAGCTTTATTTAAAGATGAGTTCACATCAGAATATTGAGAAAGAATAAGGTTTGAATTAGGTTTGGCAAACTTTCCAAATTTTTCTCAAAAAAAGTCATAAAAGTAATTGACAGAGGGATAGATACTTGGT
>ERZ773083.342-NODE-342-length-39925-cov-4.683597_pt1 | contig 39925 bp, 30 predicted proteins | sample MGYA00511465_ERZ773083 | MGnify/ENA primary metagenome ERZ773083 (study PRJEB29015, sample SAMEA2738001) | human oral metagenome | biome: human oral; feature: human-associated habitat; material: dental | place: China | collected 2060 ... | reverse complement strand
GACTGTGGCGGCAATATATAGGCTCTTTCCACTATATCGGGTGAACCGTCTTCTTGTATAAAGGATACCAAAGCCTCTCCTATACCAAGCTCGGTAATAGCCTTTTGAGTATCCAAGTTCGGGTTAATTCTGTAAGACTGTGCCGCCGCCTTTACCGCCTTTTGCTCCGAGGCGGTATACGCTCTTAGGGCATGCTGTATCTTATTGCCCAGTTGTGCAAGTATTTCACCGGGTATATCACCGGGGCTTTGACTTATAAAATAAATTCCTATTCCCTTTGATCTTATAAGCTTCATTACCTGCTCTATCTTTTGCATCATAGCCTTTGGGGTATTCTTAAAAAGTAAATGTGCCTCATCAAAGAAGAATACCATCTTGGGTTTTTCAAGGTCTCCAACCTCCGGCATGGTCTCAAAAAGTTCCGAAAGCAGCCAAAGCATAAAGGTTGAATAAGCCAAGGTATCCTGTATAAGACTTGAGGCATCTATTATATTAATATAGGCTCTTGAGTCTTGAGTTGTCCTCATCCAATCTCTTATATTAAGTGCCGGCTCCCCGAAAAACTCTTCGGCTCCCCTGTCTGAAAGTGCCACCACCGCTCTCATAATTGCCGCTATACTTTGCGAGGACATATTGCCGTACTCTGCCTTATACTGTGCGGAATTCTCGGATACATAATTAAGCATAGCCTTTAAGTCCTTGATATCTATTAAAAGCAAGCCCTCATCATCCGCTATTTTAAACACTATATTTAATATATCACTTTGAACCTGATTAAGATCAAGTAGCTTAGCCAATAATAAAGGACCGAACTCCGATATGGTCGTTCTTAGCGGCAGACCCCTCTTAGCAAACAGATCCCAAAAACAGGTAGGAAATACCTTATAGGTAAATCCCCTTTCTAAAAGCCCAAACTCCGATACTCTTTGGCTGATCGTCGCATTATCTCCTCCGGCTTTTACCATACCTGCCAGGTCACCTTTGACATCCGCCATTATTACCGGTACTCCCATGTCGGAAAAAGACTCCGCCAAGACCTTTAGGCTTACCGTCTTTCCGGTACCGGTAGCACCCGCTATAAGTCCGTGTCTGTTTGCCATCTTAGGCAGTATATATAATTCCCTGTCAACAGCCTTAGCTATATACAATCCCTTATCAGTATACATAATTGCTCCCTTCAAAATAAAATCAGTCCGCTTAAACAAAAATCTGCACTGTCTTATAGTTTACAACAAAATCTCTTATATAGGCAATAGAATGTTTTTCCTTTACTTTATACATTTACATTACTAAGGTGATTTGCTAAAATTAGTGTATGTAAATAAAAACTTGTTTTAAAGGAGTTTTAATAATGAGAATTTCCACAAAAGGCAGATATGCACTTAGGATGATGATAGAATTTGCGCTTAATGAGGGAAATCCCAGTAAAATCAACCAAGTAGCCAAAAACCAAAATATATCTGAAAAGTATCTTGAACAAATAGTAGCCAAGCTTCATAAAGCCGACTATGTTCGCAGCATAAGAGGTTCACAGGGAGGCTATGTGCTTAATCGAGCCCCTAAGGACTATTCTGTGGGAGACATACTAAGAGCTACGGAAGGCAGTCTCGCTCCATCTGCCTGCCTTGATGATAAAAACAGTAATTGCTACCGTAATAATCTTTGTGTTACACAGAATGTATTCAGAAAAATCGAAGATGCCGTTAACTCGGTAGTAGACAACATAAGTCTAGAAGACCTTTTACAAGAAGAACTTGAAATCCGCCGACACATATAACAGACTCGCAAGATGATATATTTGTTAAAAAACAGTCAATCTTTGCACTTGACAAAAAGCCTGCCTTAGTATATCATATCATAGCGTAACAAATTAGTTATTCTGTATATTATGTGTGTGTAGCTCAGCTGGATAGAGCACTTGGCTACGGACCAAGGTGTCGGGAGTTCGAATCTTCTCACGCACGCTAAAAAACACTGTAGATGATAAATTATTTACAGTGTTTTTTATTTGTAGTATTTGCTGTCTTATATTAAAAGCTGCTTAATGCTTATGGCAGTCAGGAATTCGGCAAAACTTTGAATAAAATGACTGTAGGCACAGCTTATGTTTAATGCAAACTTACAGACTTATAAAATATACCTATTTCTTCTTTCTCTTGTAATATGGAATATCCCCAAAAAGCACCTCATCCGAATATCCCTTTTTCTTCCATGAACTTATCGAGAATACATAACATAAAACCCCAAGCAAGATCCAGGTTACTGCAATTATAAGCTCTTCTTTAGAAAATCCGGATGGCAGACCGGGTATATACAGTACAAGCATACAAGCAGTTAAAATAAAAGCCATAGTTCCTACAAGCCTTGGAAACCTTACTCTATAAGGTCTTTTCATCTCAGGCTCATTCTTTCTAAGTAAGATAAAAGAAAGTGTCACAAAAAAGTATGCAAGTACCGCTCCGAAACTTCCAACATTAGTAAGCCAGGTAAGCATTTGCTTGCCGAAAAACGGTGCTATCATAGAAAGTACACCTACAAATATTATAGAAACATAAGGAGTCTTGTACTTCTTATGCAATTTAGAAAACGCTTCCGGTATAAGCTTGATTTCCGATAGGGCAAAGATAGCCCTGCTGCCACCTATAAAAAATGAATTCCAACTACTGAGTATACCTGCCACTCCTCCTATTATAACCACATCTGCTGCCAGCTTTTGATTATTACAAAGCTTTTTCATCGCATCTGCAGTTACAAGTTGTGCTGAAAGCATTTCATCGGCATTCATAGCCATTGACACTGCAAAAATTATAGCCACATACCATATGGCTGCCATGGCGATAGAAAAAATCATTACCCTTCCTATCTTTTTAAGCGGAACTTTAATTTCTTCTGCCGCCTGAGGTATTACATCAAAGCCTAAAAACATAAAAGGTGTCATTACCGTAACGGTCAATACTCCCTTGTACCCGTTTTCAAATAAGGGCTCCATATTATTCATATCACCTTTTACAGCCGACAACGCTATCAGGGTGACACCAATGGCTGCAATTATATAAGTAAGCCAATTTTGCAGCTTTGCCGCAGTCCCCACGCCCCTTATATTAATCAAGGTAAGTATAAGTGCTGAAATTGAGCCGATTGCAACCCAAGAGGCATATACATCAAAACCTGCTATGGTATACATATAGCCTTGCATTATATCAGGAAATATGTATTGCAGTACCGAAGGTAATGCACAAGCTTCAAAGGCGGCAACTCCAACATAGCTTAGTATCAAACCCCAAGTACAGATAAAAGAACCGTTCTTACCCATTGCCCTCATGCTGAATTGTTGTTCGCCGCCGGTAAGCGGCATGGCACTTATAAGCTCCGAATAAATCAATCCTTCAAATATAATCATACAGGCAGCTATCAAAAAGGCTATCATAGCTCCTAACGAGCCCGCACCATTTACCCATGAACCTACCAGCACTACCCAGCCCCAGCCTATCATTGCACCAAAGGCTATTGCGAAAACATCTTTTTCTCTTAAAATCCTGTCAAACCGCTTCACTTCATTATTATTGCTTTGCCTTTCATGTTTCATAATAAATACCCCTTTTTAAATTTGTTAAATTATTATCTAAATTTGCTATGGCAAAATAAATAAATCTTCTTATATCTTGACATTAAAAAATACACTTCATGCTATACTTGTTAATATAATTTGTCTCCCGGATAAAATAAAGGATATTGTATTATATACTGCCAAAAGTATAGCATAAAGTATCCCTTTATTTGGATATTTTTATATTATTTTATTTTATTAAGTTCATATTTAATTAATTTGTGATATTTATAAGATAAATACTCATAAAATTATTTAAGCACTATAATTAAGATATAATATTTTCTTAAACTGAATAAACTTTTAAATAACAGTCCAAAAAAGCCCTTGTAAATCGGCTTTATTATGCCGATTTGCAAAGGCTTTTACTTAGCATGTATTATATTGCTTAATATCTAAATCTATACGGACTTTTAAGTATTGCGGTAACCTCCTCGTCTATATCCTTATTTTCTCCGTCTTTATATAACTTTAATTTTCCCTTTTGCTCCTCACTATCATAATCACATAAATATAAAATGCTGTCGGTCTTTTCACCTTCATCAATATCTGCCATAAAGTACACAGTATCTCCCTTTGAAGAAACCCTAAAGCTTGTTGCCCCTTCTTTTTCAACATTAAAAGTCTTAGCACCTACAGCTATTACCCGCTCTCCTTTTTCAGATAAATTATAGCCTAATTTACTGTATACATCATGTGTATCCCTAAGCTCCGATAATTTAACTTTTTTACTGTTTGCACCTGCCTTTTCAATAAGAACGATAACCGGCTCGTCAAGTAAACTATTGCTGTTTTCCACCCGTATAAATTTATCACTTATTTTATTTGATTCTTTTCCGTCAAAATAATATAATTCTTTAGCGCTTTCAGAAAGTTCCTCCCTTCTGAGCTCTTCTCTTAACATATCTCTCTTTTCTTTTTCTTCATACTCATCCTTAGCCCTCATATACTCTTCTTCAGCCATATTATAAGCCTCCAAAGCTGCCTGATACTCTTCTTCGGAATTATATTCGGATTGATATGGATATTTCAGGTCTATATCAGGTATTTCCATAGCTTCATCCTGTTCTTTCATGTCATCTTCCACATAGTCCATAAGTGTATCCGTACTGCTGTCGGCATTTTTACTGTAGTAAAACTTGTATTCACCGCAGGGTCTTACAATATCCTCAACTCCCCGAATAAGCTCTGTTTCTTCCTTACCTGTTTCCTTTTTGTAGACTTTATCATTCTTTAGGTATAATACAGAAACTCCCCCTTCTTCCATGTACATGTAACTGTCAATTTTTGAAACATTACTGCTCAGTTTCTCTTTATCCTTTCCTTTTTCCTTAAAATACAACTCCCCGTCTTTCTTAAGGTAAAGAATATACTCTCCCTCATCTCCCATATATAAACTGACAGAACCTTTTATTTTAGAGTCAATCTCCGTCTTTTTATCTGTTCCTATATCATATTGATAAATAGTATTGTCGCTTTTTTTAATATAAGTAACTATGTTATCATCACTGACTGCATAAGGAAACTCTCTTGATATTCCCTCATCTATCATTACCGGCTTTTTATTCGGCTTACTTATATCCCTGTAATACAATGTATAAGAATGTTTTTTGGTGTCACCGGAATAAAAGAGCAGTTTTTTGTCATTACTAAGGCGTGTAATGTTCTGTGTCTCGTATAAATCGGCTAAGAAACCTTCTTCATCACCTTTATGCTTAAAATCCCAGTCTATATTAATCGGCTTTTTGTTTGATAAACTTGATACAAATAATTTCTCATCCTTAATATATACAAACTTTTCAATACCTTCATCAGCACTCTTTTTTGATTTTGTATTTATAAACCAAAATACTGAGACTGTCATAATAAAAAACAAAAACCCTACCCCAAGCAAAGCAGGTATGAACAAAGGTTTCTTTTTAGTAACTTCTTTTGTATCTACCTCATCCTTAACAAGCAAAGTAGCACAATTATCACAAAACTCGGCATTGTCATCAAGTTTTTTATTACACTTGTCACAAACTATCATTTTTCATCTCCTTCTATTCAAAAAATAACATATCCCACTTATCCTCAAGATATATTATAGAATATATCCGGAAAATCGAAGTCTCAGTTTATGTTCTTCGCATGTTTTTGTTAATATCACACAGAGCCAAAAAACTCTTACCACTGCACATATTATGACTGCTGTGTAATATGACATGAATAATTGAGAACATAAATATTATTGTTGCAAATAAATTTATATTTACATATTTTAATCTAAAATACACCTTATACTATACTTAATTAATATGATAATATCACATTAAAATAAATGATCTTGTCCGGTATATCATCAAAAGTATAGCATAAAGTGTATTATTAATTCAGCTTTTTATATTATTTTATATTAGTATTTACTGAATATATATTTAATTAATTTATTATATTGATAAATCACAGAGCTTATTACTCGGGACTATAATCCATATAATGAAAAATCGCCGTTACATCTTCATCGACCTGCTTATTTTTTCCGTTCTTATAATAGTTTAAATCCCCCTTATTTTTATTGATTGAATAGTCATATAAGTACATTACACTTCCGTCATCAAATACCTCGAAGTCATTAACGTCTTCTGCAATTGTTTTTGCCTTCTTTCCGTTATAGACTCTCAAACTGCCTTTATCTTTATCGGAATTATAATCCACATAGTAGAATATTTCTTTTGACGAGTAATTGCCTATCATCCCGTATGAATACACATCTTCATCAACTTCTTTCTTATTGATATACAGTGTTCCTTCCGAGTTTTTATAATCCTTAAAATAAAGAACCTGACTATCCCCGGATACTCCTATCATTTCGTAACATACATCTTCATCATACAGCTTTGCTTTTTCTAACTTGCCTTTTTTCACCTTCACTTCATACAAATCACCGTAGTTTTTATTCTTTTTAATATTTGTAACAAAGTATAGGTGGTTTCCTTCTCTGGAAATTGTAGCTGCCTTTATATTTTCTCCCTCTATATCACTTACTTTGTCACCTATGGCTATTGCCATTTTACCTGATGAGGTAGATAAGTAATCGTAACCCAATTCGTCATATACATCATAGATGCTTTCAATCTTGGATAATTTAACTTTTTTTCTCTCTTTACTCTCACTTACAGAAAATACCAAAATCGGTTTTTTGTAAGTTCTTGATTCAAGAGTACCGAAGTTATCACTTACCTTATTCTCTTTCTTTCCGTCATAGTAATATAATGTTTTTCCGGAGTTTGATATCTCTTCTTCTTTAAGTTCCTGTCTTAAAGTATCTCTGTCTCTTTTTGCTTCATACTTATCTTCGGCTTTAAGATACTCATCATAGGCTTCATTATACTCATCTACAGCTTTTTGATAGGCTGCCACAGAACCGTAGTCAAGCAATGACGGATACTCGGGTTCATCTCCCGGGTCTTCAATATCGGCGTCCTGCTCCTCCATGTCATCTTCTACATAATCCATAAGTACTCCGCTGCCGCCTTTTTCTTCTTTAGTGTAGTAAAATTCTCCTCCTTTAAATTCGCTTATAATATCTGTGACATCTGAGGCAATTTTTTCCTTCTCTTTACCCTCTTCTTTTTTATATAATTTATCGTCTTTTAGATATATTACACCTACAACTTTGTTGTTTTTATAATCAGCAGTTATAACTCTATCAATATCACTGTCTATCTTTTCCTTATCTTTTCCGGCTTTCTTAAAGTATAAAGTCCCGTTTTCCTTAACATAAAATATTTTTTTCCCATTATCTTCTACATAGAAACTACCCGGGTCTCTTAAGCCGGAGTCTATCTTTACTTTATCCTTTTTATTCATATTGTATTGATATATGCTATCATTCTTCACATAGGTAACTATATTATTGTCATCACTTACATAGAACTTATATCCTGTTGAAACACCGGAGTCTATCTTAATCGGCTCTTTTTTAGACTTACTTATATCTTTGCAATATAATGTATATCCTGAACCATTAATCTTTTCAGGATAGAATAATATATTTCCGTTCTTACTAAAGTGTACGGCACTGCTCATATCATAACCTACGTAGTCTATTACATCAAAACCGTCTTCAGCATTTACAAAGTTTGAAGTAAGCTCAGTTACTCCTTTCTTTGAAAAATCCGATACATGCAACTCTTTGTCTTTAATATATAATCCTCTTGGAACAACTTTCTTTTTGCTGCTAGTTCCCCCGAGATTTCCCACAAAAAACACTCCAAGCAAAACAAGCAAAACTAAAGCTCCTGCTCCGATTAAAGCAGGCACAAGAAAAGACTTCTTTTTAGTAGGTGTATTATTGCCCGCATTTGCTTCGGTTTTTACAGAGGTTGCCGCCTTGGCATTGACTTCAGTATTTACAGCTGCTTTGACTTCTGAATTGACCTCAGTTTTTACAGCTGCTTTGACTTCTGAATTGACTTCAGTATTTACAGCTGCTGCAAGTTCTGCATTTACTTCAGTCTTGGCAACTGCCGTACCGCAATTATCACAAAATTGTGCATCATCTTGCAGTTCCTTATTACACTTGCTACATATAATCATTATTCAAATCCTCCTTTTAAGAAATATAGAACTAAAAGCCATATATTAATGTTTCCACATAATTAAATCTCTTAATTATCATCATTACATCTTCATCTATTAGGCTGCTGTTTCCTTGTCTGTAAAGTTTCAAATCTCCTTTGAAACTGCCTAACCCGTAGTTACACAGGTATAAAACACTGCCATCGTAACATATTTTAAAATCGTGTACCTTATCTGCTATAAGTTGCGGGCTGTTTTGGTTATAAAACATTAAACTCCCCTCTTCTTTATCAAGATTATAGTCCTTATAATAATAAACTTCTTCACCGTGTTCGCGACGTGGACTTATATTATGCACATATACATCAGTATCAATCTTTTTTTTGTTCATATAAAGTGTTGCCTCTTCATCTTCATAATTTTTAAAATATGCCAAATCATTGCTTTTATACAGATACAACTGCTTACTGTATACTCCCTTATCGTATAGCTTAGGCTCTGATGCTACAGCATTTTCTATACTGATCTCGTATAAATCACCTTCTTGTCCGTCTTTTTTAATATCTTTGAAAAAATAAATACGAGCACCGTTATAAGATACTTGAAACTTTTGAATATCATCCTCCTCGATTTTTATAACTTTATCTCCTACAGCTATTGCAACATCTCCTTTTTTATAGACTTTTAATTGACTGCGCACATCTTCTGTATTTTTAATTTCAGATAATTTTATTTTATCATTATCATCACTTTTTCTTGTAATAAAAACTATGACAGGTTCTTCAAAGGCTCTGCTTTCTATATTGTACAAATTATCACTTAACTTCTTTTCTTCTTTTCCGTCATGGTAGTATAATTCAGTAGTTTTACTTTCATACTCTTCTTTATTGAGTTCTTGCCTTAACTTATCTCTTTTTTCTTTATCCCTGTACTCATCCAAAGCCTTGTTATACTCTTCCCTATCCCTATCATAAAGCTCCAAAGCTTCTTCATACTCTTCTGTTGAATTGTACTCAAGTATTGAAGGATATTTAGGTGCTTCCTTAGGTTTTTCTATAGCGGCATCACTTTCCTTCATATCATCTTCTACATAATCCATAAGAAGTCCGGCACTTCCTTTTTTCTCTTTTGTATAATAAAATGAATTTTGTTTCATATAAGTTTGCTCAACATTATCAACATCTGATACAAGCTTTTCCTTTTCTTTTCCATTTTCTTTTTTATAGACATTACCTTCCTTTAAGTAAAATACACCTGATGTTTCATCTTTATCATAAACCAGATTTGAAGCCAGAATTTCTTCCACATCATCGTCTATCTTTTCTTTATCCTTTCCGGCTTTCTTCAAATATAAATCTCCACCTTCTTTAATATAGTATACTTCCTTTCCCTCGCTTTCCAAATAAATACTAAACAAGCCGTTTCCTAAGTCTGAGTCTATTTTAGTCTTTTCATTTTTACTGATATTATACTGATATAGCTCACTATCGTCCTCCTTGAAATACGTAACTATATTTCCGTCACTACTTACAAAATAAAGAGAATCCTCCGATAAGTCAGAGTCTATTTTTACCGTTTCTTTGGAAGATTTACCTGTATCATTGTAGTATAAAGTATAGCTTTTGCCGTCGAATTTATCAGGAAAAAATACTCTTTTATTATCATCGGTAATATCAATAGAATAGCTGATTTTATTATAATCAGTTGAATACAATTCCTTCATGTCACCATCCTTACCTTCTAGAAGTTCGGATGTTAATCGTTTCCCCTTTTTACCGGACATATCCGATACGAATAATTCCTTGTCTTTAACATAGAGTTCTTTTTTAATAGTCCATTCCGTCTCTTTTTTTTCCGATACCCCTGATTTTATAATAAAAAATGCTCCTGTTATAATAAGCAATACCAAGGTGCCGGCAACAATTAAAACGGGTACAAGTAGGGATTTCTTTTTTACAGTTTGTTCGCTGCCGCTATCTTTTGCGTCACCGACAAGCAAAGTACCGCAATTATCACAGACCTGTGTACCGTCCTGAAGCTCTTTTTTACACTTACTGCATATGTTCATTCTGATATCCTCCTTTTAAGATAACGTCTAATAAAAAATACACTCTATGCTATACTATATAACAGCACAATATATTGTAATGTGTTCTTAACAGTATAGCATAAAGTGTATTATTAAGCTAAATGTTTTATATTCTTTTGACAGTAAAAAAATCAGTTACGCTAATTTTCATACTTACCGCTTTCTTCATCTATGCGTTTTAAGTTTATATAATCATCAGTCTTAACAGAAAGTTTCTTCTTCTCAAGGTATATATTGGTATACCTTGACACCCACCTGTAAATTACCGCCCAGGTAGGCACGGCTATTATCATACCCACTACTCCGAATAAACCTCCGAACAAAAGTATAGAAAAAAGTATCCAAAAGCTCGGAAGCCCGGTAGTCTGTCCAAGTACTCTGGGTCCTATAACATTGCCGTCCAATTGCTGTAATATGAGTATCCATACCAAAAATTTAAGGCATTGCACAGGTGAGACTAAAAGCAGTATAAAGGCACTCGGTATTGCACCAAGGAAGGGCCCGAAGAATGGTATAACATTGGTAATTCCTACTATAACACTTATAACCAGGGCGTATGGCATGGACAAGATAAGCATTGCTATATAATTAAGTATGCCTATGATTATCGAATCTATAATTTTTCCTACAATAAATTGTGAAAAAGAAGTTTTTACATATATCGCTTCCTCTATCAATCCGTTAACAAATTCCACCGGACAAAAAGCATATAATATTTTCTTCATTTGGGCAATTAACTTGGTTTTTATATTAAGTAAGTATACCATAACCATTACACCTACTAAAAAATTGAATATTTCTCTTACAAAACTGTATATGCCCGAAGAAAATACTTTGATGTAATCGCTTAGATTAGGCAGTAAAGTCCTCTTGATAAACTCTTCTATACTTTTAGACCACTGATTATAATAACTAAGTACTGTACCGGCTATATCAGAGTTATCTGTTAAAAGTTTGTCAAGTATGATATAAAACTTCTGTGAATTTTTCGGATATGCGGCTATCATATCTTCAACACTCTTAAAAAGCTGTGGTATAAGCATCCATATCAAGGCTGTAATAATTGATAACATAAGCAACACACAGACTATGGTTGCTATAACTCTTGATAGGGAATTATTAAACCCGGTATTATTTGATATTTTTGCCAAAGAAGTACCGGATACTTTATACACTTTATTATATATAGGTGAAAATAAGAAAGTCATTATAAAACCATAAAGTATAGGCAGCAATATTGAAATAATCTTATTAAAAGTAGCAGATATAAAATGAAATCTGTTAAATGTAAAGTATATCGTTATGGCTATAGCTATTACACTTAAGGCTGTAATTCCGCTATACAAATAAACTCTGATATCCGTCTTCTTCACTTTTTTGCTCCTTAATCAGTAGTACTTTTTATATTGATACCATTTATTTCTATGCTATCGTTAAGTTCTATCACCAAACACTTTTTTCCTTCCACCGTCTTTGTAGAAATATACGGCAAATAGTCGGCATCGGCTTTTATATTGATTCCCACGGATTTGATGTCAACTTTTTTACTTCCGGCTATATTGTCCGCTAAAACCGCTATATCCGCCTCCTTGGAAGTCTCATATCTTTCTACAGCCTCTTTAGCCGCTCCGCTTTGCTCCATCAGTTTAATCATATCCTGCTTTGAAAGTACCAATGGAGTATCGCTCTCTTTGTTCTCTTCTATCATTTGATTAAGATTTTCATGCAGCCTGCTTATGGTACTGTAACTGCAATCATCATCCAAGGCTTTTACAAGCTCTTCTTGTATGATTTCTCTTTGTTCACCGGCAGGTATAGGAGCAGGTGTTCCGAATATAGCCTCAATCAGATCCTTTGATATATCATCGGCTTTTTTAGAGAAATACAAGGCTGCATGTATATCCGTCCTTCTGTCATTAAATGCCGGAAAAAGAAATCCCCTTATAGGATCGCTTACTATCCAATCTCTTACCCTATGCTCTATACTGTCGGTTTCTGCATTATAGCTTAGACAGGGCTTATCAAGGTTTACGGGACATATACTGCAAAGTACGGCATTATAGGTTTCTTCAGAGGCATCATCAAGTCCCATCTTATCCTTTGTCTTAAAGGGTATATCATAAACTACATTGGCTAAAACTATGTAATAGTTTTCAGGGTATATAAAATTTTCTATAATTTTATTAAAAAACTTAAGATTAAGCTCTTCGTTTTCAATTTTACTTTCTCTAAGTTCCATTAACAGTTTATGAGAAAGACCGTTTAACTCCTCTTCAAGTCCTATATCTATATTAAGCAGCTGCTTTCCGACAGTTCCGCTTAGAGTTTTCTTAAACATATCTTCATACTTAAAGCTGTCTTCCTCAGGTATAAGACTGTATGACTTGGTGCTTAAAAGCTTAATGTTTTTCTCATGATCCACATAGCAGGTACTGAACTTTGATATTACGGAGGCATCTTTGTGAAATAATTTTTTTATTTCATTAATTTCGGACTTTATCATAACTTACTCCTAATCAAGTCTTTTTAACTGATATATTATAGCATTGATTATGGCAGCAGCTATATTGCTTCCGCCCTTTCTTCCCTTAGCTACTATATGAGGCACCTTGGTTTCCAGTATCAAATTCTTTGACTCAACTACATTTACAAAGCCTACAGGTACTCCTATTATTAAATCAGGCTTAAAGCCCTGTTCTATAAGCTCATACAGTCTTATAAGGGCTGTAGGTGCATTTCCTACAGCTATAACTATAGCCTTATCCGTAGTCTTGCTTAGCTCAAAAGCTCTTTCCATGCTTACGCAAGCCCTTGTAACTCCTCTTTCCTTGGCTTCTTTTATTATATCTTCATCGGAAATAAAACATCTTGCATCAGAGTTTAGTACCTGCAAGGAGGTTTTATTGATTCCGGCAAGTGCCATCTTGGTATCGGTAATTATAAATGCTCCCCTTTTAAAAGCCTCAAAGCCTCTGTTTAAAGCATCATTTCCAAAAACAAGATTTGTTTGATAATCAAAGTCTGCAGAAGTATGTATACATCTTTTTACAACTTTAAGCTCTTCGGCTGTAAAGCTCTCCAAAGCCTTCTTATCCATCTCACTTTCTATCATTCTCATACTTTCCGCTTCTATCTTCTCAGGAGCTATTATCATTATATCTTTTAACATTTTTAAAACCTCTCTATCTATAATTATATAATTCGTCTGTTTTTCAAATTGTATCCGTCAAATTTACAATTTTATCTTCTTTTTAAAAAATAAATTTATATTAATTTTATGCTACAGTTAAGTTGGTGTATGGCATCATTGATATTTGACCTTATTATTACTTTGTTAATAGATTGTAACAAATATATAATAAATTTAAGATCTATTATTTTATTTCCGATATTAATTAAAAGTCAATGATTCACTATAGTAGTGTAGGGCACCATTGATATTTTCATTTGTTCTTTAAGAAGATAAATACCTACCTAAACTGTAAGAATTTTATTGCAAGCAAGTTTCGTCTATCAGTCTTTTAAATCAAGTATCTTATAAAGCTTTTCCATATCAAGGGAATTCCTTACCAAGTCCGCTAATTTATCATACTCTCTTTTCTTATAATCCTCGGTACTTACAAAGTCCTCCTTAAGTTCCACTCCCTTTTTTTCTGCCACTGTATTAAGTAAATTCCGAGTAAACTCTTCATTATCAAAAATGCCGTGCAAATATGTTCCGAAACACTTTTTATTAATAAGTCCAAGCACTCTTTGGCTATCCGCTTCCATGTCTTCCTCAAGTAACAGCTGCTCATCATTTCCCAAGCTGTAAGTTTGCCCCATATGTATTTCATAACCCTCTACACTTGTATTACTTAATCCCTTACAAAGCTCTACCTTAGTGTTTAATTTATATACTCCGTTATTAAGACTTTTATCGGTACTAAACTTTGTATATGCATTCAAAAGCCCCATGCCTAAAACTCTGCCCTTGTACTCTACACCTTCTTCGTCAACTATGTACTTACCGAGCATTTGAAAGCCTCCGCATATACCTATTAACATACTGCCTTTTTCAACTAATTTCATTATTCGGCTTTCAAGACCCGACTCCCTTAACTTAAATAAATCACTTATAGTACTTTTACTTCCGGGCAGTATAATAATATCCGGCTCTTTAAGTTCATCTACTCTTTTGACATATCTTAGTGAAATCGAATCTATTCTCGATAAGGCATTAAAATCGGTAAAGTTGGATATATGCTCAAATCTTATTACCGCTATATCTATAGCTTTAATTTCTTTATTTTTATTCTCCTCAAGCCTTGAAGAAAGGCTGTCTTCATCATCTATATCAATATATTTCATAGGTATGGTACCCAGTACCCCTATACCGAGTTTTTCTTCTATCATACCTATTCCGGGCTTTAATATTTCTATATCTCCACGAAATTTATTTATTATAAGACCTTTTACCCTTTTTTGATCTTCAGGCTCTAAAAGCTTTACGGTACCGTATAAAGAGGCAAATACCCCTCCTCTATCTATATCACCTACAAGCAGCACGGGTGCATTAAGCATCTTTGCCAAGCCCATATTGACTATGTCATCTTCCATAAGGTTGATCTCTGCCGGAGAGCCTGCACCCTCAACCACAATTATGTCATACTCCTTAGAAAGCTCCTCATAAGAGTGCATTATGTATTCCACATAGCTCTTTTTTTTCGCAAAGTACTCTCTTGCCTTCATATTGCCGTAGACCTTGCCCAGAATAATGACCTGAGAACCCATATCGGAATTAGGTTTTAGGAGTATGGGGTTCATATACACGCTTGGCTCTATATCACAGGCTTCGGCTTGCATAGCCTGTGCCCTTCCCATTTCCTTACCATCTTTGGTAATATATGAATTATTAGCCATATTTTGAGACTTAAAAGGAGCCACCTTGTATCCGTCTTGCTTAAATACTCTGCAAAGACCTGCCGTTACAAAACTTTTTCCGGAATTGGACATAGTCCCCTGTACCATAATTACCTTTGCCACTATTTAATCTCCTTTACGAGTTCTTTTAAGCTTTTTATAAAATATTCATTTTCTTCGTGAGTCCTTACAGCTATTCTGTAATGATTTTCCAAAAGCCCCTTGATTGTCTCACATTTTCTTATTATTATATTTTTAGTAAGCAGTTTTGAGTATAGATCCTTTATGTTATCGCAATAAAAAAGAAGGTAATTTGCATAAGACTTATATACCCTAAAGCCTAAGCCTTGAAGCTTTTGGCTAAGATAAGCTCTTTCTTTTGATACATAGTCGGGAAGCGACTCATAATCTTTTTCATTCTCCAAGGCTGCCTCTCCCGCAAGAAGAGCCAAAGTATTGGCAACCCAGGTAGGTGCTACCAAGGCAAGTTCCTTGAGTAGCTCCTTATCTTCTGTATACAGTATGCCAAGTCTAAGTCCCGGAATTGCATAGACTTTGGTAAATGAATTTATTAAAATTATATTCTCAAATTGTTTCGCATAGCTGTATACATCAATCTTTTTATTCTGCTCAACAAAGTCCATAAAACTTATGTCAATTACCAATCTCACTTTTAGTTTTGAAGTCTTTTTTATAATCTCTAAAAGCACATTTTCATCTATAAGGGAGCCTATGGGGTTATTCGGCAAACAAAGATACATAAGGTCAAGCTCTTTATGAATACAGTCAAGTATGTCTTTGTCTATACCCTTATCAAGATCTATATTATAATTCTCAATAATATTTTCCTTATTATAACTTAAGGACTCCTCATAAGCCATAAAGGTAGGAATCGGTATAAGCGCCCTTAGCCCCTTTCTGTATGTATGTATAAGCCTATACATAAGTTCTTCCGCTCCATTGCCTACCACTATGTTATCCTTTGCTATATGATACTTTTTAGCAACAAGTTCTTTGAGTTTATGTGCATATCTGTCGGGGTAATGTATAAGCTTTTCCACATTTTCTGTAATGCTGTCCTTTATAGCCTTACTTAGACCTAAAGGATTAATGTTTGCTGAAAAATCATATACTTCTTTGTAATCCTTATTCAGCTCTTTAGAAACATTATATATATCTCCGCCATGCATCTTATACGCTTGCCTTTCTATACTCATGCGAAAAATGCTTATCATAGAGTCTAGATACTTCAAACTCGTCTCCTAAGGCATTGCCTACTATTACGAGGGCGGTCTTTCCTATGCCTGCTTTTTTAACCTCCTCGACTATATTTTCCAAGGTTGATACTATGCGTTTTTCATCTTCCCAGCTCGCCTTATATACAACTGCAACCTTGGTGTTCTTAGGATAGGAGGTACATAATTTTTCAACCAGCTCTTCTATCATGGATATACTTAAAAATATGACCATACTTGCCTGATGTACTGCCAGTTCTTCTATACTCTCTCCCTTTGGCATAGGAGTCCTTCCCTCCATACGGGTAAGTATTACTGTCTGTGATACTCCCGGAAGGGTGTATTCCAGATTAAGGGTTGCAGCGGCTGCAAGGAAGGAACTTACTCCAGGTACGACCTTATATTTTATACCGAGCTTATCAAGTTCTCTCATTTGTTCCCTGTGAGCACCGTATATTGACGGATCTCCGGTATGCACCCTTGCCACCTTAAGTCCCTTTTCATGTGCATCCTTCATAACTTCTATAACCTCGTCCAAATTCATGGAAGCACTGTTATATATTACCGCACTCTCCTTAGCCGAGCTTAGGACTTCTTTATTGACTAAAGAGCCTGCATATATAATTACATCACTTTCATCTATAATTTTTTTAGCTTTTATAGTAAGCAGTTCCGGATCACCGGAACCGGCACCTATAAACCAAACCATAATATTCTCCTTATCTACTACATAAGAGCATCTATAGCCTCTCTTATATTATTAACGGCTATAAGCTTCATATTTCCTTTGTAATTTAATTTATCGCATACAGCCTTTGGCAGTATACAGGTTTCAAAGCCTAATTTATAGGCTTCTCTTATTCTAAGTTCTGACATAGACACGGCTCTTACTTCTCCGGAAAGTCCCACTTCCCCGAATATAACAGCCTTGTCATCTATGGCTTTATTTTTGAGACTTGATACCAGGGCTAAAACTATAGCCAAATCAAGAGCCGGTTCATTCATTCTCATGCCTCCGGCTATATTAATATAGGCATCATACTTGCTCATTTGCATAAGGCAGCGTTTTTCTATAACTGCCATAAGAAGGCTGACTCTGTTAAAGTCCGTTCCCACCGCTGTCCTTTTTGGCATCCCGAAGTTCGTGGGAGTAACCAATGCCTGTACCTCAACCAAAAGCGGTCTGCTGCCCTCCAAAAGACAGGAAACCACCGAGCCCGAGGCGCTTATCGGTCTGCCTGAGAGCATATATTCGGAAGGATTACTTACCTCCACCAAGCCCTTACTGCGCATTTCAAAAACACCTATCTCATTGGTAGAGCCGAATCTATTCTTAACGGCTCTTATGATCCTGTATGACACGCTTCTTTCACCCTCAAAGTAAAGCACCGTGTCTACCATATGTTCCAGAGTTCTCGGACCTGCCACCTGACCGTCTTTTGTCACATGACCCACTATAAATATTGCCGTGGAACTTTGCTTTGCCAACTGCATAAGTCTTAGGGTACTTTCCCTTACTTGTGTAACACTTCCCTGTGCAGAGGGAAGTTCATCTATATACATCGTCTGTATGGAGTCGATTATAACTACCTGCGGCTTGTACTTACCTATAATTGCCACTATGGTATTGACATCGGTCTCACATAAGAATCTGAGATCTCCTTCAATACTGCCTATTCTTAAAGCCCTGAGTTTTATCTGCTTTAGGCTCTCTTCTCCCGATACATAAAGTACACTTTTACCGGACATCGCAAGGTTTCTGCACACCTGTAAAAGTATGGTGGATTTGCCTATACCCGGGTCACCTCCTACAAGTACCAGTGAGCCTGCTACTATACCGCTTCCCAAAACTCTGTCAAGCTCTTCAAAACCGGTACGGTATCTGTCCTCTTCATACAACTCTATCTCGTCAATATGCACAGCCTCTTTATCAGTACTAAGAGTACCGGAACGTACAGCCCCGGTACTCTTAAGTTTGGCAACCGTCTCCTCGGACATAGTATTCCATTCCTTACAGCTTGGACATTGACCCATCCACTTTGAAGACTCATAGCCGCACTCGCTGCAAAAATACACTGTCTTAAGTTTCGCCATATATTATCTTTCTACTTTTTTTATATTAACTTCAAGACTCTTACCCTTATCAAGTTCCAAACCTATAGCCAACTTACCGCTTAGATTGGTTTTCATGCTGCTAAGCAATACATTATCCACGTAGACTTCATATTCTGTCTCTTCTTCCAAGCCTATAGTTATTTGAGCATCTTCAGGTCCTTCTACTATAAAACTTACGCCCTCTGCCTTCATGCTGAAATCATGTACGGCAGTCCCAGGTACAGACTCATATACAAAAAGTCCGTTTTTCTCAAGCTTAGTTATCTGTTCAAAGGTCTTGACCTTATATAAGTCACCCTCATATTCATAATCACTAAGCTTCTTTTTTTCAGGCAATTCATAGTTTCCAAAACAAAGTTTCCCGTTTGATTCCTTGCCTATTAAGCTGTCTACTACAGACATAGTATATCCTCCTTCTAAACATAACAAATCCGCTTTAGTAAATAAAAATGGAGCTGTTATCTGTCTACTTTAATAACAACTCCATTATAACCTTTAAATTTTTTTGACACAAGATACTTTATAGGCAAGTTTCCTTATTTTCTGATTAAGAGTTACAGTTCAGGTAACTCATTCATCTTCGTCAAAACAACTTAAAAATGCTTAATAACTCAAACTTCCCATACCCCAAATCGGAGCAGTATATTGAAACTTCGACATTTTAGCTAATAAAATAATGATTTTGTTAACTGAAGTATGGATTTTTAATATACTGACCCAATTTTGAGTATGGGAAGTTTTAGTTAATAAGTAAAAACTGATTATTGTACCATGGTTTCCTCTTTAATTTCCTTTTCTATATTAAGAACTATGTGTCTATTTTCATCAGATCCTTCTGTAACTACCTCTACTACAGAGTCTTCCTTTATCTTTCCGTCCAGTATATCCTCTGCCAACTTATCTTCCAGAAGATTTTGCAAAGTCCTCTTTAGCGGCCTTGCTCCGTACGCCTTGTCATAAGCCTTATCTACTATGTACTCCTTAGCATCTTCGCTTATTTTGAACTTGATATTAAGCTGCTGCGCTCCTCTTTCTTCTATGGATTTAAGCATAATATCAAGGATCTTCTTCATATCTTCCTTATCAAGCTGGTGGAATACTATAGTTTCATCTATACGATTTAGGAATTCAGGCTTAAAGATACGTTTAATCTCTTCCATTACACCCTGCTTCATATTTTGATAGCTTTGCTTACTGTCTTCTGCGGAGGCAAAGCCTAAGTGTTTAGGTGCCACTATATGCTGTGCTCCGGCATTGCTGGTCATAATAATAATAGTATTCTTAAAGTCTATCTTTCTTCCCTGTGCGTCAGTGATATGACCGTCATCCAGAACTTGCAAAAGTATATTAAACACATCAGGATGTGCCTTTTCGATTTCATCAAGCAATATTACGGAATAAGGATTTCTTCTGACCTTTTCAGATAACTGTCCGCCCTCATCATAGCCTACATAGCCCGGAGGTGAGCCTACCATTTTTGAGACGGAGTGCTTCTCCATGTATTCGCTCATATCAACCCTTATAAGAGAAGACTCCGTTCCGAACATAGCCTCTGCCAAGGTTTTACTAAGCTCTGTCTTACCTACTCCGGTAGGTCCAAGGAAAAGGAATGAACCTATAGGTCTTTTCGGATCTTTAAGTCCTACTCTTCCCCTTCTTATTGCCTTTGATACGGCAACTATAGCCTCGTCCTGACCTATAACTTTGGTATGTAATATATTTTCAAGATTTTTAAGTCTTTCAGCCTCTTCCTGAGCTAATTTTTTAACAGGTATCTTAGTCCAAACCGACACAACATCCGCTACATCGGAGTCATCTATAACTATGGTCTTATTGGTTTTTTCTTCCTGCCACTTGGCTCTTAAATCTTCTATTTCTTTTTTTATTTTACTTTGCCTGTTTCTTATTCTGCCGGCTTCTTCGTAGTTTTCCTGCTTTACACTCTCTTCCTTTTGCTTTTCAAGCTCTTCCACATCTTTAATTAATTTCTTGATTTCTTCCGGCTCTATATAACTTGCCAGTCTGCTTTTAGAAGCGGCTTCATCTATTACATCTATAGCCTTATCCGGTAAAAATCTGTCGGAAATGTATCTTGTTGAGAGCTTTACAGCCTCTTTAAGCGCCTCATCGGTTATCACCACTTTATGATGCTCTTCATATCTATGCCTTAAGCCTAAAAGTATTTTGTAGGCATCTTCTTCACTTGGTTCTTCCACCCTTATAGGCTGAAATCTTCTTTCAAGTGCGGCATCCTTTTCTATATGCTTTCTATACTCTTCAAGTGTGGTTGCACCTATAAGCTGCAGCTCTCCTCTTGCCAAAGAAGGTTTTAATATATTGGAGGCATCTATAGCACCCTCCGCACCTCCGGCACCTATTATAGTATGTATTTCATCTATAAATAAAAGTATATTGCCTGAATCCATGATCTCAGACATTACCTTCTTAATTCTTTCCTCAAACTCTCCTCTATACTTTGAGCCTGCTATCATACCTGATAAGTCCAAGGTCACAACTCTTTTATTAAGCAGGGTCTCAGGCACCGAACCTGCAATTATAGACTGTGCCAAACCTTCCACCACTGCCGTTTTTCCTACTCCCGGCTCTCCTATAAGGCAGGGGTTATTCTTTGTTCTTCTGCTTAAAACCTGCATTACCCTGTTTATTTCCTGCTCCCTGCCTATAACAGGATCCAGTTTACCCTGTCTTGCAAGCTCCGTTAAATCTCTTGAATACTTATCCAAGGTAGCTGTTTCGGACTCTGTGGTACCTTCATAGTCGCTGTCCGCATCCGCCCTTGTACTTTTTATATCTTCATTTCCTGCACCTAGGATCTCTGTATATAATTTATGTAAATTGATATTAAGCGTGTTAAGCAGCTTGTTCGCTATGCTGTCCGGCTCTTTAAGTATGGCTATCAGTATATGCTCCGTTCCTATAAGCGGAGACTTAAACCTTACAGCTTCATTATAAGCACCTTCAAACACCCTGTTTGCTGCCGGAGTATAGTCCGGTAAAATCTCCATTTCCTTTATGTCATTATACTCATTGAACATGAGTTTTTCTATTATTTCAAGTATCTTATCTTCACTAAGTCCGTTAGCCATAAGCACTCTAGCAGCTACTCCTCTGCCCTCTCTTACAAGTCCAAGCAGTATATGTTCTGTCCCTACATGCCCGTGTTCCAGTTCTATAGCCGCTTCCTTTGCAAGTCTTAATGCCTCTTTAGCCTGACTTGTAAATCTCTCCATATTCTTTCTCCTTATATAAATACAGACTTTCAAGCAATATCCATATAAAAACTTCTAAAGTCTATATTAATTTAATGTATTATATATTTCCAAGGTTTTCCCTGATGTAGTCCGCTCTTTTAATATCCAACTCTTCTTTTGAAAGAGGTCTTTTGGCTTCCTGCAAAAGATTGGATGCTTGTACTCCAAACATCAGTTCATATACGTTCTTATCATTCTCCAGCTTTATAAGACCGTCCGCTATACCCCTCATTACCGCACTGAGGTAATTAAGAGCCTCTTTTAATGTAAGTTTCCTTGCATATTTAAGAATTCCATAAGACTTATACACCTCATCCCTTATTGATATATTATGGTCTTTAAGTGCCATACTTCTTATGTAGTCTTCCTGCACATTAAGCTGTACCGCAACTCTTCTTACCTGATCTATTATCTCTTTTTCACTATGTCCCAGTGTTTTGGGATTGGATATATCGTATAAAGCTCCGAAACTCTCTCCGTTATCTCCATATACAGATTTTATGCTGACTCCAAATCTACTTATTCCGTTAATAAGGTTTGTAAAATTCTTCCCTACAGAAAGCATTGGCAGATGCATAACTATATTTGCCCTTATACCCGTACCTACATTGGTCGGATAGGATGTAAGATAGCCAAGTTTTTCACTGTATGCGTAATTAAACTTTTCATTTATATAGTCATCAAATTTATCCGCCGTATTCCAAAGCTTATCTATGTTCATACCTGAGGATAAAAGTTGAAGCCTTATATGATCCTCTCCGTTAAGTACAAGACTAAGCTCCTCTTCATCACTGTATATAAGACCTGTTGCAGTCTTTTTGGCAGCAATGGATGAATTAATAACTCTTCTTTCTTTTAAGGTTTGTTTTTCTATATCCGACATAGTATTCAAATGTACTACATTAAGTTCTTTTTCATAGTACTCATTTATATCCGAAAGTTGCGTAAGCATTCCGTCAAGCAAGACCTGTGAATCCGCTTGGCTTAACCTGTCCGGAAATACAAAAGAATCCAAATTCCTTACAAGCCTTACCCTGCTGCTTACATAATTATAATCTGTTTTTAATTTTACATCTTCGAACCACTTACTCATCTTGCTCCTTTTCAAGCTCTTTTATCTTGTCTCTGTATTCTGCTGCCAGCTCGTACTCTTCCGCTTCAAGTGCTATTCCAAGCCTACGTTTTAACTCGTCCACTTCATTTACGCTGTCTATATGCACAACTCTTGACTTCGCCTTCATATACTTGGGCTTTTTACCCTTGTGTATGTCGCTGCCTTGTAATTGCTTGATATTGTCGGCAATAAGTATGCCGAACACTTCATAACATTCTTTACATCCAAACTTTGATGAACTTATAAATTCATCATAGGAGGTTTTGCAATTAGGACAGACAATGCTTGAAGTTTGATTATTTCTGGCTGACTTTTCCACCTCTCCAAGTAGGCTTGATAAAAACTTGGCAAATGGAAACTCACCTTCAAAACCTTCCGTTCCGTAAGGGTTATTCTCCATCTCTCTGGCACATTGGGTACAGAAATGGTGATCTCTTTGCACTCCGTTTATTATTTCCGTATATTGAATGTTTGCTTCTCTGATCTTGCATTTTTCACATAGCATATTTAATATCTCCTTAGTAGACCTAATAGGTAATTAGTACCTCGTCAAGTCATCATATAAATCATCTATAATGGCATGGGCTTCTTCTCTTGCTTCACATAGCATATTAATATCTCCATAGACCTAAGAGGTAAATCTTATTAATACCTCGTCAAGTCATCGTATAAATCATCTATAATAGCATGGGCTTCTTCTCTTGCCACTCCGTTGCATATACCTCTCGCAACCGCTACCGATATATCTCTTTTCATACCTTCCAGTACTCTTAATTTATCCATATCTATGGATATAATAGCGCCTTTTCTTCTGTCCAGTTTTATAAAGCCCTCTCTTTTGAGTATCGAATATGCCTTATTGACTGTATGCATATTTATACCTATATCATCCGCCATCTGCCTTACCGAAGGCAGAGACTCCCCCTCTCTTAACTTGGATGTGGCAATACCCAGTATTATTTGATTACATAACTGTATATAGAGGGCTTCCTCACTGTTAAAGTCTATATACAAATCCATAATATATACCTCTTAATTATATATGTTATAGTGAAAGTATAACATATTGTTAAATATAATTCAATAAAATATCTGTGAAAAAAATAAGGATACGATTTAACAATATGAAAATTATAAAAACAGCTTGCCATACTACTTATATTTCCTACACCCCCGCAACGAAGAAATCACCTGCCCTTAAACCTCTGAAGTACTTATTCTTATAAAACAGCTTGCCATGCTACTTATATTTCCTCCGCTCCCGCGACAAAGAAATCACCTGCCCTTCAATCTTTTTAACGCTTAGTTTTTTCGATAAAGCGAGCTACAAATTGCACAGACGAGGACTTGTTTGAACGCAGCTCACCGGTCTTTGGTGAGCAAGTGAGTTCCGCAGTCTGTGCCAATTTGTCAAAGCTTTAAGAAAAAACTGTGAGTAAGATTGAAGGGCAGGTGATTTCACACCACACTTTTGAAGGTCAGGTGATTTCACACTACCCCAAATACTCATTAAACAATTTATAAAACGCCGCTGTAAGCGGTATCAAAAACATCATTCCCACAACTCCGAACAGTCCCCCTCCTATAACCACTGCCGCAAACACCCATATTCCCGGCAGCCCTATGGAGCTTCCCACAACCCTCGGATATATAAGTTGATTTTCAAGCTGCTGCAGTATCATAAGATACAGTAAAAAAAACAGTGCCTTCGGAGCGGATGAAGTAAATACCATCAAAAACCCCACTATTCCTCCTATATATGCCCCGAACACAGGTATAAGCGCAGTAACTCCCACTACAACTCCCACCATAGCCGCATAAGGAAATCCGAATATCACCATTCCCACACTGCATAAAACTCCAAGTATTATAGCCTCAAAAAACTGCCCTATGATAAAGTTCGTATAGGATTTATTAATCACAGAAATGATATAATCCATTCTTTCTATGACTTTAGGCTTTAGGAACTTGTGCTGAATAAGCTTAAACTTATCGGCTAATCCCTCTTTTCCTGCCAATATATAAATAGCAAAAATAAATCCCATAAAAGTTACCATGGTCAGATTCATAGCCGACTTTATTGCATCAAGTAAACTTAAACCTCCTCCTTTAGTAATAAAATCTACTACCATAGCTACACTTTTACTTATAGAACTTTGAGTAGGCATAATTTCATCTACATACTCAGAGATATAAGGTTCTTTTTGCAATATCTCTATAAAAGCGACTATATTGCCATATATAGTCGGTATCTGCTTTGCCAATGTATTGATTGCTGTCTGAAGCTGAGGAATAATAATTATAAGTATTATAATCATAAATAATATAAAACTTATAACAGTAAGAAGTATTGATAAGCCTCGTATAATGCTCTTTTTCATACGAAACTTCAATAAAAACCTTTTTTCATAAAATGACATAATAATATTAAGTATATATGCAATAACCATGCCTGTTATCAGACTTGAGGACACAGTTACAAGCCTGGCTGCTCCGGACATCAGTCCGTCCCAATATCTTATTAGCAAAAATAGCAAAAAAACAATTATAGAGTATGGCATTAAAGCCCTTAACTTTCTTTTCATAGTTACAACTCCTATAATAAATTTATACTTAAAAATCAAATATACATAGGCTTTGGTTTTATGTCAATATAAGTTTTTTAATACATGATTTCGGCACGACTTCTTTTCTTATCCCTTGTCTTTGTAAATAATTTGTTATATACTTTCCCTAGGTTACAAGGAAAGGGCTTTTAAGCATAATTAACTATGAAATACATTATAGTACTGGCAGACGGTATGGCAGATTATCCTATTGGCAGCCTTGGAAATAAAACTCCTATAGAGCTTGCCAAAAAGTCGGCAATCAATTCGATTCTACCAAAATCAATTATAGGATTGGTAAGAACCGTTCCGAAGGGTATGATACCCGGAAGTGATGTGGCTAATTTATCAATAATGGGTTATGACCCCTTAAAGTTTTATACGGGACGCTCTCCCATAGAGGCTGTGGGAATGGGTATAGATATTCATGAATCCGACCTTGCTGTGAGGTGTAATCTGGTAACTCTTTCTGACGATGAGTGTTATAATAAAAAAATTATGCTTGATTTTTGTGCGGGAGGTATTGAAACTGAAGAGGCAAAAGAACTTATTGAATTTGTAAATGCAAAACTTGGCAATGAACTTTATCACTTTTATGCCGGAGTATCTTATAGACATTGTTTACTGGTCAAAAACCTTACAGCAAATCTCAAGTCTGCTCCGCCGCATAATATAGTTGATAAATGTATATTGGATTACTTACCTGAAGATGGAAGGTTTCTTGAACTTATGATAGAAAGTTATGAGCTGCTTAAGGCTCATCCTATTAATAAGAAAAGAAAAGAAAAAGGATTAAAAGTAGCCAATTCCTTATGGCTGTGGGGAGAAGGGAAACTTAAGTCTGTTAAAAGTTTTTATGAAAAATACAAACTGCATGGTACCGTAGTTTCCGGAGTTGATCTGGTCAAGGGAATAGGTATTATGGCAGGGCTTGATGTTCCTGATGTCAAAGGTGCTACCGCTACTCTTAATACCGATTATTCTGCAAAGTTAAGTGTCGGTCTTTATTCTTTATTAAATAAAAACAATGATTTTTTATATATACATCTTGAAGCTCCTGATGAATGTGCTCATCGGGGTGATATAAAAGGTAAGATTTTGGCAATAGAAAACATAGATGAATTAATCATTAAGCCTCTTATAGAAAACTTGGAGAAAGTACAAGAAGATTTTGTCTTGCTTTTTCTTCCGGATCATCCTACACCTGTGAGCATTAAAACACATACAAATGATCCGGTACCGTTTTTACTTTACAGATCCGATACAAACTATAAGCAAAAGTTAAAGGAATACAGTGAAAAAAGTGCAAAAGAAAGCGGTATTTATTTAGAAGAAGCCCATACTTTAATTGATAAAATGTTAGATTTTGAATTTATGCGGAGGTATTATGTCTAAATATGATTACAGCAGGTTAAATAAAAGTAATTTTCATAACAGAAGGAAAAAAAGAAGAATAAGAGCTTTCCTGCTTACATTTGTTATTATATTGATACTATGTATTATTATTACAGGAAGTGTTTTTGCTTTTAAGTTCTTTTCTTCAAAAAAAACAAAAACCACAGAAGAGGCAAGTATTAAAAGCACTACTTCTGCAGAGCAAAGTTCTCAAGCAAGAGAGGCGGAGTTGGAGGATTTATTGAAAAAGGCTGATAGATTGGCACTTAGCTACGATTATGATAAAGCCATAGAACTTCTGTCTACTGATGCTTTGAAGGATGATCCTAAGGTTGCGGAAGCTATTGCAAAGTATAATGAGACCAAGTCTACTTTGGTAAGACAGGATCCCGAGAAAGTTCCTCATGTATTCTTCCACAGCCTGATAGTTGATAAGTCAAAGGCTTTTGACGGAGATAAAAAACAAATGAGTTATAATCAGGTTATGACCACTGTCGGTGAATTTGAAAAAATTCTTAATATCTTGTATGAAAGAGGTTTTGTACTTGTGAAAATTCACGATATTGCAGATATGGTTAAGGATGAAAGTACCGGAGAGTATGTTATGAAAGCACAGGATATCATGTTGCCTCCCGGAAAAACTCCTATAGTTATGTCACAAGATGATGTCTGTTATTATGAATATATGGTAGGAGACGGATTTGCCAGCCGTTTGGTTATAGGTGATGACGGCAGAGTTACAACTGAGATGGATATGGATGACGGTACAAGCAAGGTTGGAGATTATGACCTTATACCGATACTTAATAAGTTTATAGACGAGCATCCTGATTTTTCATACAAAGGAGCTAAGGCTATAATAGCCCTGACCGGTTATAACGGCATATTCGGTTACAGAACCGCACCTTCTTACTCAGAAAACCCTACTTACGAAGAAGATAAGAAGAAGGCTACCGAAATAGCTAATGCATTAAGGGCAGACGGTTGGGAAATAGCTTCTCACAGCTGGGGACACAGACACCTCGGTAAAGAGTCTGATGAAGCATTTAAGACCGACTGTGATAAGTGGCAAAACGAAGTTGAAACATTGGTAGGTGAAACAGATATACTTATCTTTCCTTTCGGTACCGACATAGGAAGCTGGCATCCTTATACGGATGATAATGCCCGTTATGTTTACTTAAAAGAGCAGGGATTCAGATATTTTTGTAATGTAGACTCTTCTGCACCTTATTGGGTACAAATAGGCAAGGACTATATGAGACAGGGAAGAAGAAATCTTGACGGATACAGAATGTTAAGAGATATACAAGAACCTGATAATGCCAAATTAAAAGACTTATTTGATGCAAATGAAGTATATGATAAAGACAGACCTAAGGAAATGGGTGAAATAACATCATAGTTTTTGTTATTATAGGTATACAGAAAATTTATCATAAAAACTGTCAGTCTTAAATTAACCGGGCTGTTGCAAAATAGAGAGTTGGTATCAGATATTACGGTATTCAAACAAACTACCGTTATCCGGTACGATGTCTTAAAATGCAACAGCCTTTTTGTATAAGGCTGTCTTTACCTATAAAAAGCTGTTGCTACATAGATTTTACCTACTTAGCAACAGCTTTATTTTAACTAGTCATTTACATTTTCACTTAAAAACTCGTTTATAGCTCCTGTAACAGCATCTACACTTACTTCATACTCGGTATTTCCACTGACGAATTCAACATCATACTCCACTCTTCCATCATCCCTGTCAAGATGAGCATTAATAAATAACGTATCCTCTGCTTTTACTCCTGCTTTTTCCAAAGCAATCTCCTTGGCTTTTTCAACACCTATATCCTCACCCGCTGCCGGTAAAGGAACTGTTACCGCTACAGTTGTAGCCACGGTTTCTGAGCTTTGAGTGCCTGTACTTTCTACTGCCGAACTATCTGCTACCACAGTGCTTTGAGCTGTCTGATTATTTGAACACGCACTTACAAGTCCTGATAAAGCCAAACCTGAAATAAGTGCTAAAGCCTTTGTTTTATTTAATAACATATACCAATCTCCTTATCATACAATTCTATGTAATTTTTTAATAAGAAATATTATAGCCTTAAAATATTAAAAAAACATTAGAAACTTTTAATTATTTTTCTTCTTTTTTGCACTGTAATTTCTTTGACTTACAGCTTTGGCACAATGTTCACAGCAAAATCTCTTTTTCTTATTTGACTTACTGACAATAAAATACTCTCCACAATTTACATTATCACACTTTCTTATAATCGATGAAGAAGAATCAAGGTTAAATATTGTAAAATAAAGAGCTGTATACAAATTGGGGATTTTCCAGCACGGTCTTAATTTTTCAAAATCATAACTTGGAACAAGCCCTGATAAGGCATTATTCAGCTCCTTGGATATCAAATATTTAGCTATGTTAAGGCTAAGCCGTTTCATTTTTTTAGAAGCTTTATTATTAAAATCCTCATATACTTGTGCATTAAGTACATCCTCAAAAAGCATGTCCTTCACATATATAACTTCAAAATCAATCCACATATGAAATAAAAAGTCTATTATCATCCGGTCTTCTTTTTGCTTTATAAGATGCTTATTCTTAAAAGCTTTGAGTAAAGTTCTGGATAAACTGTGATGATTGTTACTGTCTGCAATAAAGTCGTGATAATCCTGTATGGCAATCTCAAAGACTTCATCTTCCATAGCAAAATCATCTATTCTGTAAAAGGAGCTTTCAAAACCGTCAGCATTGGTCTTAACTATCACCCTGTCATAAGAACTTGTAAATTCCTCATATTTAGGAAAGTGGAATAAGAGATTGATAATGTTAAACTGTTTTGCTTTTCTTTCATTTGAGATTTGAAAGGTAAACAAAAGTAAGTATATAGCATTCAAAACCTCTTTATAATCCCTTAATTCTTCAATATGTAAAGCATATAAAAGATGAATCAAAGACTTAAAACGGTTTTTTAGCCTATAAATATCCTTTAGCTCCACATTCTTATATTGTTCACTTGAACTTAACTTAAAAAAATAACCGTACTTTTCTATAAAGTTTTTAAGAGCCGTCAAGTCATAGTCTTCAAGTTTTATAAACTCTCCAATTACGTTATTTTTTTTCAGTATCTTTCTTCCTGTATCCAAAGTTAATCCCTGTTCGGAATTTAAAAAGAAGGATACTTTTTCATCAGAGTTTTTCACACTGAGCTGTTCTTGTATTTCATTATTTATAATATCGGTTTTTTTTTCAACAAGTGTTAAAACTTTGTAACTTGTAAAAATATGTAAGGTCTCCATTAAAACCCCTCACTCAAGTATCATTAGATATAGTTTTCCACACCACTCCAATTTTAATTTATAAGCAAAAGACTGCTGCGAGATATAAAATCTCACAACAGTCTTTTATTATACTACAAAATTAAAAACATAAACAAGTAAGTTTAATTAATCGTCATATTCTACATCAAAATCTAAGATATGACCTGTGTTAGCATCAACCTCAACATCATATTCATAGCCATTGTAGAAAAACTCTATCTCATACTCATATCTTCCATGTTCATAGTCAAGCTTAACCTTTGTATATCTTGCTCCTGAAGCCGAAACTCCCGCTCTCTTAACTGCTATTTCCTTTGCCTGCTCAGGTGTTATCTTAGTATTTGCGGCTGATGCATTAAATCCAAATGCTCCCACTGTTAATGCAAGTGCTGCAAATGCTGCTGTTATTTTATATGTAATTTTCTTCATCATAGCTATTATCTCCTTTTACGGTTTCTAATTTTCTGTTATTTTATTCTTCAGTATCATTGATTAAACTGTTATTTTGCGCGCTCACTACAGTTTTAATCTCTGAACTTGTGCTAAGTATATAATGCAAACATTAAAGCAACATTAAAACAAAAAATTTATATTTCAGGATCCAGCGGCAGTATTATGCTAAAGCAGGATCCTTTATTTTCCTTGCTTTCCACACTTATATCCCCACCATGCCACCTTGCTATTTCCATAGCCATTGCAAGTCCCAGTCCGGTACCTTTTCCTGTACGAGAGCTTTCCGAACGATAAAATCTCTCAAAAATATGGCTCAAATCTTTATCAGATATACCTATACCGTCATCTCTTACAACTATATTTACCTCTGTATCCTTATATAGACTTACATAAATATGCCCGTCTTCTTTACCGTAAGTATATGCATTGCTTATAATATTTACGAACATCCTATAAACAAGGTTTTTATTTGCATATACATATATCTCATCTTCTATTTCTTCATCAAGGCTTATATTACTGTCAGTATTTATAAGTTTCATATCATAACAAATTCCTTTGATAAGTTCCGATATATTAATAGGCTCTTTTTCATAAAAATTTCTTCCAAGCCTTGTAAAGTCCAAGAGATTTTTTATAATATCATTCATTCTTCTTGCCTGTCTGTAAATAACTTCCAAACCTTCAAAATACTCGTTCCTGCTTAAGCCCTCATCCTCCTTTATTGAGTTCAAATACTCACACTCCGCTATAATTACCGTCATAGGTGTTCTTAATTCATGTGAGGCATCTGAAGCAAATCTTTTTTCCTTTTCAAACGAATTATAAAGCCTGTCAAACATATCATTAAAAACTTTTACCAATTTATGTAACTCATCATCTCCTTCACCTATATCTATATGTCTGTTCAAATCCATACCGCTACCGATCTTAAGCGCCGACTCCCTTATACTTTCTATAGGTTTTAAGGCACCTCTTGCCATCATATAGCCCATAAGTACAGATATCAAAACCAATATAGGCAAAGTATAAACCGCTATTAGAGAAATTCTTGAAATATCTCTTAAACCGTCTGTAGGCGTGACAATTCCTCTTACCCACAGGTTCTTAAGTCTTTTGTCCTTCACCCGCATATCATATATGTAATAGCGTAACCCCTCTTCTTCAACTTCCTTTATCTCTTCTGAAAAAGCAGGTAACTTTTCTATATTGTCTAATGGAGGCAGGCTACCGTAAAGCAAGTCGGATTCCAAATTATATAAAGCTATATAGACTCCATTTCTTTCTTTAATATAATCTTCATCTATCTCAATATAGGCATCCCCATACTCTATATAAATATCATCTTCTTCAGATATATTTTCTTCATACTCAATTTCCTTAGAAGCTTTAGTAATAGTATCAACAAGTTTTTTTTGTACACTGTCTATAGTTACTCTCCTTACTACATACAGTAAGAAACCTATCATCAAACTTGCTATTACAACCATAATAAACGAATACCACAATGTAAGTTTACTTACTATTCCTAATTTTTTCATGCCTTTGCCCTTAGTACATAACCGACCCCTCTGACAGTTTTTATCATTTTTTCCTCATAACCGTCATCTATCTTTTTTCTGAGATAGCTTATGTACACATCTATTAAATTTGTTCCCCCTTCATAGTCATAGCTCCAAATATAGTTTTCTATTTTTTCCCTGCTTAGTATTATTTCACTGTTTCTCATCATATATTCAAGCAGATCAAACTCTTTAGTAGAAAGATTTATTTCCTTATCGGCTCTTTTAACCAATCGCTTAGATACATCAAGCTCCAAATCTCCTACCTTTAGTACATCCTTTTCGCTATGAAAGTTTGTTCTTGTAATAGCTCTTATTCTTGCAGCCAATTCATCAAAAGCAAAGGGTTTTATAAGATAATCATTTGCTCCCATATCAAGTCCTTTAACTCTGTCTTCTATAGAGTCCTTGGCAGTTAAAAAAAGCACCGGCATATCTTTCTTAACTTCTCTTATGTATTTTAATACCTTATAACCGTCTGCTTTTGGTAACATTATATCAAGTATTACTGCATCATAATCATTTACTGCAATAAAATCCATCGCCTCCACCCCGTCAAAACAAGTATCCACATTGTATTTCAGTAAAAGAAGCTGTTTTTTTATTATATTGTTTAAGTCTTTCTCATCCTCTGCAAGCAGTATCTTCATGGCACTTCCTTTCAAAATATAAATTTATATAAAGGTACTTTTAAGACGGCAATTAAGCTCTTCAATTAATACTTTATCCTACTTACAAATAATATTGAATAATGACAACATAAATAATGAGCTGACTTTTAGCGACAACCCACAGAAATAACTGTATAAGTAATCGGTTCCTAAATAAATTGTGCTATTAATTTTTATATGCTTAAACTACGCCTTTGGAGTCTATCATAACATATAATTATTAGAATTTTCTTAAAAATTATATATGGTAAGTATATCTTATCTTGAATACTCCTTCTTAAACAAAGCCTCATAACTATACTAATATTTTTACTATAGATTTAACTTGCAAAGGTAAAAACAAAAATAATAGACCAAACACATAATATGACACTTGAAAGCAAACTTTCATTGGTCATATTATGTATTTAGCCTATATTGAGCTAATTCTCTCTTGCACTTGGTAAAATTTATAGTTTCATATTACAAGTTTTATTATCTTAACAAAATTAATTACCTGTATGAACTATAACTAATTTATTGAAGCAAACCTGCTTTATAAAGTTTATCATTACCTTTCGCATGATAAGCTGTTATTTCCATACCTTATTTATAAAATTAATATAATTCTTATAAGCAACCTTTTCCACATCTTCTTTTGAAAAGCCCACATTTTCAAGTGATTTGAGCAAGTTAGGCACCTCTGAACAATCCTTTAACCCGGATAGGGCAGTACAAATCTCTTCATCCGAACTACTGTCATCACAAAAACCTGACATTGCCTCATGCCCTAAGAAATCACAAAAATCAAACCCTAATGCAAGATGTTCAACTCCTACCAGATCTGATATATGTGCCGCATGCTTTGCCAGCATATCAACTGTTTGATGCTTTTCATCTCCTACAAATTCATAGTAAGAATTAAGTCCTATTAAACCGCCGCTTTCAGCAATTTCTTTTATCTGTTCATCTGTAAGGTTTCTTCTGTGCTTATGTATGGCAGATGCATTGGAATGTGTCGCCATGAACGGTCTGTTGGTAGTGGCTGCCAAGTCCCAGAAGGATTTTTCATTAAGGTGTGAAACATCTACAAGTATACCCAAATCATTAAGCCTTTTAACCGCCTCTTTACCAAGCTCTGTAAGACCTCTGGCAGGATCCTGTGCAACTCCCGTAGCAAGGGCATTAGCCTCATTCCAAGTAAGGGAAGCATGCCTCAAACCAAGCTCATAATAGCTATTCAGTATATCAAGTCCGGTACTTTCATCAACATGGCTTAAACCTTCCATACCGAGTACCATGTTTACCTTTGAAGTATCTTTTAGAAAATCCTCCTTACTTTTTATAAGCTTAAGTGCCGTATCCGGCTCTACAAGCTCCTCGTACAAGCTTTTTAAAATCTGCCAAACTCTCTTCTTCGGCTCTGCATCATAAGGAGGATCTATCCATATTACAAAAACAGCTCCGTTAAGACCACCTTTTTGAAATCTAGGCAAATGATATTTATTGAAGATTTTTGTGTCTCCTTGATTTCTTTTAATACATATGTCAGTTAATATATCCGTATGTCCATCAAATATCATAGTTCACACTCCTTTTTTTCTGATAATAATACTCATTACTTGATATGTCAACACAATTTTTTGTTAATTTTTTATTTAACAGTAATATTTCGTATGTTTGAAAAATAACTAAATTGTTATTTAATAAATTATCTATTTTATATACAATTTTTCTTGTATTGTTTCTGATTGTATGTTAATATGAACAATATATAAAAAAGGATGTTTACGGAGGTTAGATTTATGAAAATGTTACAAGACGTAGTATCTAATATTAACAAAGTGGTCTGGGGTGTACCGATGCTTGTTTTATTAGTAGGTACCCATTTGTTCTTTACCTTTAGACTGAAGTTTATTCAAAGGCATATTTTCAAGGCAATCAAACTATCTGTTACGAAAGACTCTCACAGTGAGGGTGACATCAGCCAGTTCGGTGCTTTGGCTACGGCACTTGCTGCTACCATCGGTACCGGTAATATCGTCGGTGTGGCTACTGCTGTGGCTCTTGGAGGACCGGGTGCTGTGCTGTGGTGCTGGCTTACAGGACTTTTCGGTATAGCAACCAAGTATTCGGAAGGACTGCTTGCTGTAAAATACAGGGTTAAAACTTCTGACGGTACTATGCTTGGCGGACCTATGTATGCACTTGAGCGTGGTGCAAAGATGAAATGGCTCGGTGTACTTTTTGCAATATTTACCACTATTGCCTGTTTCGGTATAGGAAATATGACACAGGCAAACTCAATTACCTCAATGCTTAAAACTTCTTTTAATGTAAATCCTTATATAAGCGGTGCTGTAATTGCAGTTGCAGCAGGTATAGTACTTATAGGCGGTGTTAAGTCTATAGCAAGGGTTTGTGAGTCTTTAGTTCCTTTTATGGCATTATTTTATGTATTAGGTTGTATAGTTGTATTATTTATTAATATCCGCTACATTCCTCAAGCTATTGTTACTATATTCTCCGGTGCATTCACTGTTCAGGCTGCTGCCGGAGGATTCGCAGGTTCTTTAATTATGCGTGCAATGAGATATGGTATTGCAAGAGGACTTTTCTCTAATGAATCAGGTATGGGTTCAGCACCTATAGCTGCCGCTGCCGCAACAACATCAAATCCTGTTCGTCAGGCGCTTGTTTCTATGAGCGGCGTATTCTGGGATACCATAATAGTTTGTGCTTTAACCGGTCTTGTACTTGTAAGCAGTATACTTAGATACCCTGAATTAGGCAGTTTATCAGGTGGTGATTTAACCGCTATGTCTTTTGAAAAAATGCATATATGGGGAAGATATATTCTTGCTGTAGGACTTGTAACCTTTGCCTTTTCTACAATACTCGGATGGGCATATTACGGTGAAAGAGCCTTTGAGTACTTATTCGGCAAAAAGCCTATGATACTTTTCAGAATAGTTTATTCAGTAGTAATATTTGTAGGCTCTGTAAGTGCAAACCAGTTAGTTTGGGATGTAGCCGATACATTCAACGCTTTCATGGCAATACCTAACTTGATCTGCTTACTTTTACTTAACGGTGTAATTGTAAGTGAAACCAAGAAATATTTGTGGTCCGATAATGTAGAAGGTGTTGATGATACCCCTATTCCACAGCTTGAAAAATAAACTTATGTTTTGCAACAATGAGCGATAAGATACGAAATCCCCTCCTACTTTATACAATGCGGGATTTATATATAACTTTATAAAGAATAACTAAAAGTACCGATGATGCTTTGTATACTTAAGGTAAACAAAACATTATCGGTACTTTTATTATTTATTCCGGCAAGCTTCCCTCATATATGCTACTTAACTAAGCATATACTGCACCCAAATTATTCATGCCATATATCTCGGCTTTCTCAATCTGTATTTTCTTCTTTAAAAGGCAATATTTTTATAATATCTACTATAACTGCATTCTCCCGGGGAAAGCTTCCTTTCGCATAAGCCCCCACATTTTATCTATATAACTTAAAGTATAAAAATTTTCATAGTAATGGTAATAAAAAGCTCCCTTAAGTGTCATCTCATATCCCTTCTCATCTTTTACCAAAAATCCAAGCACTCTTAAAAGCCAAAACTCAAGACCGTAGACCTTGTTAAGAGGTACGTTAAAAAATTCTTCAAATTCTTTGGGATCAAGTCTTGTACTGTATAATTTCCAAAAAAGATAGTAAACCATTCTTTGTCTTTTAACAAACCTGTTTGTAAGTGCGGTTGGCAAGATATTCTCATCTAGCCTTTTACAATATTCCTCAACCGAGAAGGTATTTATCTTAAATTGCTTCTTGAAAAGACTTGTGGCAGAGCAGCCGAAACCGAAAAAATTATCTCTGGTCATAGATGAGTAAGAGGCATTCTTTACACTTGAAAAAGTCCAAATAGAATTTCTCTCATATCCCTTACTTAGGCAATACTTTGTAATCTCATCCAAAAGCTTTCTTTTTTCCTTTTTGGGCATAATAGGAACAGTGCTTTTAGTAAATGTAAAATCAATCAGAGGGTATATTGCTATATGATTGGCTCCATTATCAAATGCCATATCAATATCTTTCTTCAAGTCTTCAAAGGTCTGTGTAGGAAGTGCAAAAATAAAATCCATCGAAACCGTCTCAAACTCAACAGCTTTTAAGGCTTTTGACAAGGCTTCAATATCAAACTTTCTTCTTTGCAAAACCTTTTGATACTTATCCTGAAAAGATTGTATTCCTATACTTATCTTGCTTACCTTAGCCTGCTTTAGAGTCTCTAAAACAGAAGTATTTACATTATCGGGGTGCAGCTCTATACCTATACCTTCCGTTATAATAAAATGCTCTTCCAAGGCTGATATAATATCTTTTATACTCTCAGCAAGCAGTGCCGGAGTACCGCCGCCAAAATAAAGGCTGCTTGCCTTTCTCCTACCCTCCCACTGACTACCGACCAAATGAATTTCTTTTATCAGAGCGGCTATATATCGCCTTGCCGCCTCTTCATTGTACAGACTCTTACAATAAGGACAGAAATTACATATACTTTTACAAAAGGGTATATGCACATATAAACCAAAGCTTAAGTCCTTATCATATGGAAGCACTTGGTCAAAATCATTAGTAAAAACAAAAGGTTTTACGGAGCGTGTCAAATACATCCTTGTCAAATCGGTAATCAAGCTCATAACTTCCTCCTTAAAATACTTTAAACCTTACTATTTTAATGTCTTTTCAATTTCAGCCAATGAAGTGTATGGCAGTCCCATATCTTTTACATTACTCTTAACAAGGCTTTTTCCTTCAAGCTTATAAATATCTTCTTTGTAAATAACTCCCTCCTGAAAAGTCCTATACAGCACATAGGGCATATTTTCTTCTGAAGCATTAATAGGAAAGGTGTAATGCTCGTTTAATCTCTTTACATATATATAATCCTTGATAAAATAATAGTCTAAGGTAGCCTTACCGGTTTCACCGTACATTACTATCTCATATCTAAGTACATTACCTTCCAAATCAGTATACCTTATCAGCTCGGCATCTGTTTCTTCTGATGTTTTATCAGTAACTGATATTTTTTTATTCCAAGCATCTGCAGCGAATTTACTGTAAAATTCACTTATGTCATTTTCCAGCTCGGTAAAACTTATCTTTTTACCCTCTATGTAAAACTCGCCTTCCTTTTTACATCCTGCCGCAAGTAAGCTTAATAATGTAATCAATATTAAAACTTTGATATTTTTCTTCATAAATAAAATCCCTACCGTTCTTATTTTAATTATATTGATATTATTTCAGCTCTTCATCTATAACAATATCTATATCCGGGAAGTTCCTATCCTATTTTACATTTCTACTGCCATGTTCGCTGACGAACACAATCTTTAGTCCGGTGATTTTTTCTTTTCTTTTTAATGAAAATATGTTGTTATTTGTTATTTCAGCTTTTCGGCTATCTTCATCCATCACCCATTCATAGCCTTCCACTTCTTTTTCTCTAAATCCCTGTGATATCAAATTCGGAACTATATAGCTCATATAAAACTCATCCGCTGATTTAAAAATAAAGTTGTTATCTCTTTTTCTAAATTCCTCACAGCTACCGTTAACAAGATCAAAAGCAGCATCAATTACTATACCGTCATCTCTAAATTCAAAATTATAATCAGCTCCTTTAACTGCATCCTGTTCCTTAAGATAATACTTTGCCTGTGCCTCTTCCTTGGAAGAAAGACCTAAAACTTCATAGTTTGCAGTAATGTGAAAGCTGAATTTATTTATAGCATCATCCTTATATTCCATTATATATGTTAAGCTGCTTCCATCATGGCTGAGTTCATAAGCCCTTCTTTTGCTACCCTTAAAATCATCCTTTTTGACCTCAATATAGCCCTGATATATAAGATTTGCAGCTACCTTGCTCATAACATCATAGCCGTCTTTTCTAACGGCAATATCCCATCCTAATATTTTACATACTTTATTATATTCTTCAAAGCCCAGTTTCGTATAGTCATAGGTTACCACCTGAGAGTATTCCTCATCACCTACATCTATAACAACATCTATTCCGTCAATATCGTCTATTATAGCTGCATTCTTTCCAAATACTTCCTTTGCTTCTTCCCTATCGCTTTCCTCTATCTTTTCTCCTACAGGTTTATATCTTATGCTGGAAAACTCCGTTAATTTTAATATCTTATTATTCCTATATTCATAGGTTAATATTTTTCGTACAATATTATTATTCCATTCACTTATGCGGGTTACATAAATAGCTGTAGAAATGTCCGTACTGTTTTCAGTATCCAAACTGCTTTCTTCACTTTCCGATTCTTTATCCTCAGAGCTTTCTTCTTTGCTCTCTTTAGCTTTATTCTCACTGCTGCTGTCAGTACTTTCTTCACTTGTTCTATCTTCCTTGGATAATTTTTTATCTTCTTTATTAGCTTTACTGCTTGAGCATGAAACCATGCATATAGATAAAACAATCATTAATAATATTACAAATATTTTCTTCATACTCCCTCCTATATAATACCCACACCAATGTTTTACAGTATCTATAAATAATAACTATCATACCTTATAAGCTAATGTCAAGTAAATATTACTCTTTCTGATAAATGCCGAATGTTTATAAAATAAATCGGGTAAGAGCGAACAAGATTCTCTGTTATTTGGAATAACAAGACTTAACACAGATAATGATTTTCTTATACTGTCTTTGCTATAATCAAGTAGGGAGGACTTGCCCCGATACTCGCTTGCGAGTCAATGCTTTTTGCAAGGCGATAGTTTCCTTACACCGCACCTGCAATAAAAAATGAGACAGAATTTTCCATCTGCCTCATCTTTGTAAGGAAGAGTGTATACCCCCCTTCCTTCATATCTAAATATAGATTTTCAGGTCTTTCCCAAAGGAACGACTATGGGTCGTAAGTTTGCAATTTAGCTTATTCCCTTGCAATACTCTCATCCCGGCTTCCATC
>ERZ773083.339-NODE-339-length-40034-cov-8.038570_pt1 | contig 40034 bp, 34 predicted proteins | sample MGYA00511465_ERZ773083 | MGnify/ENA primary metagenome ERZ773083 (study PRJEB29015, sample SAMEA2738001) | human oral metagenome | biome: human oral; feature: human-associated habitat; material: dental | place: China | collected 2060 ... | reverse complement strand
AACGGCGTCGCAGCCTGACCATCGCCCTGATCATGACGCTGATTTTCACGCTGCTAATCGGCACGCTGACGGTGCAGCAGACGATGGCACAGCTGAAGCAATCGGTTGAACGGAACATCCGCGCCGGCTTCAGCATCGCCAGCAAGCAACCATCGGGCGAGGTGCCGATGGAAATGGCACGACAGGTGCAGCGCCTGGACAAGGTCAAAGCACACAATTTCCAGGCAGAAACCACTGCGGGGCTGCCGAGTAAGCAGTTGATCGACGTAGCAGGCAGCGGCGTGCATCTGGACTCTGGAATTGCTGGCGAAGCAAAAGTGACAGGCGCAACACAGAGCGATCTACTCGGCGAGTTCACCGGTCGATTTTACCAACTAGAACAGGGTAAGCGTCTGGGGGCGAACGATCAAAACGCGGCACTGATTCACAAAACGTTCGCCGAGAAAAACGGTATCAAGCCAGGCGACAAGCTGGACATTACCAAAGACGGCCGGCGCGTGACGGTGACTGTCATGGGTATCTTCAGTGGCAAAGGCGAAAAACCAGCGGTCTTGCAGTCCGACATGGCGGAGAATCATGTCATAACCAACTTGGCCGCAGCGCAGCAGCTGACAGGTAGCCAGCAGTTGACACGAGCGACGTATTTCGCCGAAAATCCGCGCCAGCTGAAGTCGCTAACGGACCATGTCAAAAGTTTACCAAACGTCGATTGGCAGAAATTCAGCCTGACTGACAACGGGGCGGTATTTGCTGGGGTTCTCCAAAACATCGCTGGCATTCAAAACATTTTAACGATTGCCACCATCGGCGCAGCCGGGGCGGGGCTAGCAGTTTTGTCGCTGGTGCTGGTGTTCTGGGTGCGCGGCCGCTTGCATGAAATTGGCATCTTGCTGTCTATCGGCACGTCGAAGCGGCAGATTATCGGGCAGTTCTTAGCGGAACTCGCTATCATTGCCGCAGTCAGTTCAGTGTTTGCGCTCGGTATCGGTTCGGTCGCCTCATCACAGATTTCTACTACCCTGACAGCGCAAACCGACCAAAGTCAGCGCATAGAAAAGACTGTGGTGCAGGCCGCGCCACCGGTGACTTATCTGCAAGCTTTCATCTTCGGCTACATGGTCGTTCTACTATCAGCCACCGCTGCCACCGCGCCAATCATGCGCCAATCACCAAAGCAAATTTTAGCAAAATTAAGTTAGGAGTTATTATGTCAATACTTACGTTACGCGATATCATCTATTCATACGCCGACGGCACCAGCAATGTGCTCAACGGCATCAATTATCAATTTGAAAAAGGCAAGTTCTACGCCATCGTCGGCAGTTCTGGCGCCGGTAAGTCGACACTACTGGGGCTGCTAGCCGGGCTGGACACGCCGACCGGCGGGCAGATTTTATTCGACGACGAAGACATCGCCGAGCAGGGTTACTCGCATCATCGCAAGCACAATATCTCGCTGGTGTTTCAGAATTATAACCTGATCGATTATCTGACGCCACTGGAAAACTTGAAATTAGTTAATCCCAAAGCCACCAACGAAACGCTGCACTCTATGGGTCTGGACGACGATCACATTCACCGCAATGTCATGAAACTTTCTGGCGGTCAGCAACAGCGCGTAGCGATCGGCCGAGCCCTCGTCTCGCATGCACCGATCATCTTGGCGGACGAGCCGACCGGTAACCTGGACGAAACTACCGCCGCCGACATAATTAACATCCTGCGCCAAGCCGCCCACGACAACGACAAATGTGTCATCGTCGTCACCCACAGTAAACAGCTGGCCAAGCAGGCGGATGTGGTGTTGAAATTAAAGGATAAGAAGTTGAAATAATAGCAATGGTTCTATTAAAAAGCACCGTTTGTTCGTTACAGACGGTGCTTTTTACGTCCAATCCGGTTTATATGTCGCTTCCGCTACATAATAACACCAACGCCCGTCAAGACTTCGTATATGATAGCCTGTCATGTCATCATGTTGGCGAATTTCGATAAACTTATCATTTTCGTAAGGAGTTATTATGCGTGTGAATTCAAATTCGTAGCTACCTGTTAGGTTTTTTAATTCATGGCTTTGGTCGAGCGGGTCAGAATAATCCGTGGCGACGAGGATGAATGATCGTAATGAATCACGGCCTGGACTTTGGAATAAATGGAATTCTGTATCTTGATACAATACAAAAAGTGATGCAAATGAGCGTATATATTCTGCATCTTTGAGGACAGGAAAAGCCTCGGTTACAAATTCTGGCAAGGATAGTTTGATGTTACTGCTCATAGTTCAAATTATAATCTAAATTTAGGAAATGTGGACAGTAAATCAATGAACCTGCAGAATAATAATAGAATGGCTGCAGCGCACTTTATGTAAAGACCGCAAAATATTTATCATGCTAAAATGAAACTATGAACACCGACGACAAATCCATCCACCAGGCTATCATCGCTCGCGAAATTATTGATTTATATCGCGGCTCGCACGATAGACGCGATACAGCCGAATCTCTTGACGTACTATGCTTTGCCATGGCGCGGCTGATAGATAGCGATAGAGCTGACTACCCGGCAATTGATTGGGATGACTTGGCGAGTAATTTTGATGGCATAGCTACGTCGAAGTCTGGCGACGATGTGAAGATTCAAAAGATAGAAAATGATATAGAATCTATATATAAAAAGGCTTTGAGGATTATAGAGAAGGGTGTTTAGTTTCATTGAAGGAGAGGCCAACCTACTCCTGTGACAAAACATAAACCCCGAAAGCTGGCAGCGGTAAGCGGGTGATGTGGTGAGTTAGGGCATGTTTTTGACAAATCTTTGTACACCTCGTACACTTAATTGAGTAAGGTTAATGAGTCGCCTCCCTGCCTCACAACCAATCTATGTATTGAACTTATATATGGCTAGTAGAATTCAAGACATTTTTTTAAAGCATATTCCATATCGTCTACCCATAAAATCTCTCAAATTTTTACCACAGTCCAAGCTGTATTTTTGTGGTGAAATTCATGGTGCTAGGGAAAATGCTGATATTATTTTCACTCTATGTCAGGAGTTATCGTTTAAGCGGTTGGCGCTGGAATATAGCTCTTCAGTAGACCTATTCATTCAAAGCGCAATACATGGTGCACCAATTTTTTCATTACTTAAAACAGAGATGTTTGACACAAGCGTCTTGTCAATTGAGATGCTCAAAACTGTAACTGAGCTATTGCGCTCTGGTGTGATCTGTGAAGTAGTTTATATTGATGAAACATTTGATTATACTAATGAGCAATGGCAAAAAGTTAGCGATCCAGACTGGCGAGAGATAGTTATGGCTCGAGCTATTGAAAAATTGAGTGCTCATCAGTCTACGCTTTGTTCTATGGGTAATTGGCATACTCGACCACGCCGAAATAGCCATCATACTTCAGTCCTACGTCGCGTGCGTGAAACTAGACCCGAAGCGGTATTAGTACAAAATGTTTATCGAAGTGGTGCTATTCGTAATGCCAACCAATTTATTAACTTGCCATATCGTTCAGAATTGCCAAACGAATATGCGGTTGTTCAGAGAACTAAGCGAAACTTTGAGCTTGTAGTGCCGCAAGCACGGGCGATAAAAGTATGATAGGAATTTATGTAACACAATTTGCATGAATATCAGGCTACTTCTTGCGACAGAATATACACCCCATACGGCGGTAGCGTGATCGTTGCCGTGTTGTTTTTGTGTGTTGACACTGATGGCAAGTGGACGCCGCGGAAGTCTTTGCTATAGCCATGCCAGCTGCTGTTGAAGCGGACGTGCCAGCGTCCAGGTAGCGGCAAGTTGATGTCGTAAGTGTCAAAATGCTGGTCGCTGAAGTTGACAATTACTAGCACGTCGTCGCCAGCGCCGCCCTTGTCCCAGCGATGATAACCGATAACGCAATTCTTGTCGTTGGCATGAAAGAGGGCGGTTGAGTGCCCTAGCAGACCGCGTGTAGCGCCATATGCATTGTGCCGCAGCGCCAGCAAGTGCTGATGCGCTAACAAAATACCGGCGTACTTTTCGGTCTTTTGCCATTCTAATGCTGCCCAATCGTTGAACGAGCCGTCTTGCAGGAACTCGCTGCCTTGCAAAATCATCGGAATGCCAGCAGACGTCAAAGTGACAGCGTCGGCCAGCAGCGCTTTTTCGCGGGCGTGCAGCGTCGTGCCGCCGGTCGGGTCGGCTGCCTCGTTCAAACGTACAGAACCGTTGGCGGCGGTATCGTGCGAGTCGCTGAAAATCACTCGTTCGAAATCATTGCCGTTATACGAGTGTGTAAACTCGTAGCGGATGCCTTGCAACGTTGGCGTCGTATCTGCGGTTAGTCCTAGTGCATCGCGCAGCGCATGCGGCCAGCCCAGCTCCCACTGTGCGTCGAAGCCGCAGCCATTGTTGGCTCGAGGCGCGGTAATCATTGCATTGCAAGCAGCGTCCTCGGCGATCATTAGCGCATCGGGCTTAATCTTGTGAGCTAGTTCGACTATGTCTTGCAGCAGACTCCAAGTGTCGCTGATATCGTGCGCTGGGTCGTTGTCGTGGCCCTCGGTATTGCGCATGTAAATAGTGCTGTCGACGCGCAGCCCGTCCATGTGGTATTCGTTAAACCACATTGTGATATTGTCGAGAATAAATTGCCGGACTTCCGGCCGGCCGAAATCAGGACGCCCGCCCCACGGCGTATCGCCGCGCTCGTCGTTGTAGAAGTAAATCCCGCCGCGATTATTTTCGTTCCAGCCGTCAAACTGCCAGAGGTCGGTATCGCCGTAGAAATGGTTGTAGACAACGTCTAGCACTACGCCAATGCCGCGGGCATGGCACTCGCGGACAAACTTCATCAGCCCGTGTCGCCCGCCTAGCATACTCTCGACGCTGTATATGTGGTTTGGTGCGTAGCCCCAGCCGTTGCTAAAAGCCATGCTGGTGATTGGCATGAGCTCGATGACATTGATGCCGAGTTTGCTTAGATAATCTAATTTCTCGATAGCACTATCAAAAGTACCGGAAGTCGCTGCATCAGGGCGGTTGAATGTGCCGACATGCAGCTCGTAGATAACTTGATCTTCGCGCGGCGGCATTTTGAACGCCTTATCATTTTGCCAGTCGAAATTGTTATCAACGACTACCGAAAAGCCTTTATCGCTAGAGGTAATCGCGCGGGCGCGCGGGTCGTTTTTTTCTAGCAATTGCCCGTCGGCAGTCTCGATCAGGTATTTGTACTGGTGGCCCGGCTCGACATTGCGAATCAGCGCGAACCAGTAACCGTCGCCTTCGCTAGTCAGCAGCTGCGGTTGGTCGCCAGTGAACGTCCCGCGAATCGAAACCTGCCGCGCAAACGGCGCCCACACGCGGAACTCCGCTCCGCCCTTATATAATGTTACTCCGAGTTTCTTTTTGATTTGATGAGTCATGTACTTGCTTAGTATAACATAAGTGAGATGGCTTAGCGTATTTACCCTTTGTCACGGATTAGTTTCTGCGTTATAATTAGTGAATAATGAGTACAATCACTACCGACGATGTGCGCCATTTGGCGGACTTGAGCAGTTTGCAGATGTCAGATGCAGAGATTGAATCGCTTCGCGCTGACATTGAAAATATTATTAATTACGTTAATCAGCTGGACGAGCTCGATACCGATAGCGTCGAGCCGACTTACCAGGTGACGAGGCTCCAGAATATTTGGCGCAGCGATGAAATCGATGCTGGCGGCGTGTCGCGCCAGCAGCTGTTAGCGTTGGCGGCTGAGCAAAATGATAATTGCATAAAAGTGCCAAAGGTGTTGTGATATGAGAATTGCAGAAATTGTTCGAGAGATTAAAAGCGGCAAGACCACAGCGCGAGCGCAGGTAGAGCTAGCTCTCGATAAGGCTCGCGAAGTCGAAAGTTACCACGCCTTACTTAGTCTGACCGAAGGGCGAGCTTTGCAGCGGGCGGATGCCATTGATACTCAAATCAAGAACGGCGAGGAGGCGGGTGTCTTGGCGGGCGTGCCGTTTGTTGTCAAAGATAATTACTTGGCGTTCGGCGCGCCGACTACGGCAGCGGCAAAAATGCTCGAGAATTTCAATGCGCCGATTCAGGCGACGGTTGTCGAAAAATTGGAAGCGGCAGGTGCTATTTGTATCGGCAAGTCAAACCTCGATGCCTTTGCGCATGGCGGTTCGACAGAAAACTCTTACTTTGGTGTGACGCATAATGCTGTTGATCAAACACGAGTTGCCGGCGGCTCAAGTGGCGGCTCGGCGGTAGTGACGGCGCTAGATGTGGTGCCGTTTGCGCTAGGTACCGATACAGGCGGTTCAATTCGCCAGCCGGCTAGCTTCAACGGTGTTTACGGCTTCAAACCGACCTATGGTCTCAGCAGCCGCTACGGCGTGGTGGCGATGGCGTCGAGTACCGACGCGATGGGCTGCTTCGCGCGGCATGCCGACGATGTGGCGCTAGTCACTAGTGTAATGGCAGGCCGCGACGATAAAGATATGACCACCTTGCCGGATTACTTTGAAATACAAAAAACAGCAGGCGAGCAGCTGAAAATTGGTTTGATCAACGACGCAATGGGTGACGGTGTCGATGAGGAAGTTCGCGCCGGCGTCAATAGCTTTGCCGATAAATTACGTGCTCGCGGCCACACTGTCGAGAATGTCGACATGCCAAGCCTCAAATATGCTTTAGCGATTTATTATATCGTCGTACCGGCGGAAATTTCTAGCAACTTAGCGCGCTACGACGGCGTGCGCTACGGCTATCGCACCGAAGGAGCCAAAACGCTAGCCGAGCTCTACGGACGCAGCCGCAACGAGGGTTTCATGACCGAGAATAAGCGCCGCATTATGATTGGCAGTTATGTTTTGAGCAGCGGCTTTTTCGATGCGTATTACTTGAAAGCGCAAAAAGCGCGGACAATTCTTATCAACGAGTTTAATAAACTGTTTGAACAGTATGACTTCCTACTGTTGCCGACTGCGCCGACGCCAGCGTTTGCTATCGGCGAAAATACTAGCGATCCAGTCAAGATGTACCTGGCGGATGTTATGACGGTACCGCCGAGCCTAGCAGGGTTGCCAGCGATCAGCGTGCCAGCGGGTATTAGTGCCGGCGGTTTGCCGATTGGTGCGCAGCTGGTCGGCTCGATGAAATCCGACGCTAAATTAATTGCACTAGCAGGCGACATGGAGGATGATAATGAATAATAATTTCGCAACATGGTTTATCTTGATCGCGGTATTAATCCTAGCTATTGTTGGTGCGCTTTTCATTACTTTTGCTAGCAAGCGTTCACCGAAACTCAAGGTCGAAAAATTCCGCGCCCGCTGGTTAGCAATCGAGAATAGTCTTGATAAAGAAAGCGCTCCTAGCTGGCAATTAGCCATTCTTAATGCTGATAAACTTGTCGATAAGGCGCTGCGCGACAGCCACTACAAAGGTGAGACGATGGGCGAGCGTATGAAATCTGCTAGTAAAGTTTGGTCGAACGCTAACCATATTTGGGGCGCGCACAAAATTCGCAATCATATCGCGCACGAATCCGATGTCAAGATTACTTATGATATCTCTCGGCGCGCGCTGGCTGCCTACAAACAAGCCTTGAAAGATCTAGGAGCAATCTAATGACAATCTCTGACGAAGTTTTGCAAAAATATGAAATGACTATCGGCATTGAATGCCACGTCCAGCTGGCAACCAAGACCAAATTGTTCAGCCCGGCTGACAACGACGCCCGCGACGCCGAGCCAAACGAAAAAACGCACCAAATCGACTTCGGCCTGCCGGGCATGCTGCCGGTGTTGAATAAGCACGCCGTTGAATTGGCAATCCGCGCTGGCAAGGCTCTGAATGCGCCAATCGCCCACGTTAGTCGGTTTGATCGCAAACATTATTTCTACCCTGACCTACCAAAGGGCTATCAGACCTCGCAAATGTACCAACCGATTATCTTGACTGGCTATGTCGATGCGCCGCTAGAAGACGGTTCGCTCAAACGAGTGCGGATTCATCACGCGCACATGGAGGAGGATGCTGGTAAATTGACGCACCACGACGGCTACTCGCTGGTCGACCTCAACCGCGCTGGTACGCCGTTGATTGAAATCGTCTCTGAGCCAGACATGCATTCTGCCGAGGAGGCCAAGGCGTACGCTTCGGAGCTGCACAAATTGATGGTCTATGCAGGTGTGACGCACGGCGATTTGTATCACGGCAACATGCGGTTTGATGTCAATATTTCGGTGGCCAAGAAAGGCGCGACCGAACTCGGTAAGCGCGCCGAAGTCAAAAACCTTAACTCGTTCCGCAGCGTCGAGCGCGCCGCTGAATACGAATTTAAGCGCCAAGTTGATCTATTGGAGCGTGGTGAACAGATAGTTCAGGAAACTCGCGGTTGGAGTGACGACCAACAGATTACCACTTCGCAGCGCTCGAAAGAGGACGCACAGGATTATCGCTACATGCCGGATCCGGATATTCCGCCGATTGTCCTGACCGACGAAGAGATCGCTCAGATTCAAGCTGGTGTTCCGGTACTACCGAATGAATATCGCGAACGTTGGGTAGACTTGAAGCTGGATCATTCGGTAATTGATACGGTGTTAGCCCATCAGGAAGCTGCCAAAACACTGGACGCTATTTACTCCTTGACTGATAGTAATGAGCAGTCGGTATTGGAAGATTTGAATATTGACCGCCAGACTTACGACCGGCTAGCAAAGCGAATCTTCAATTTATTCGCCTCCACGCCAGATGAACAGTTAGATTATCAAAAAGTCGATTCTGGATTAGTCGGTCCGCGTCGTTTGACGCATTTAGCATTGCTGGCTGAAAAGGGGACGATTAGCTCGAACAGCGCCAAAGAGATCTTTCTTGATTTATTCAATGAGAAGTATGCTGGTGTCATGCCGGAGGATATCGCTAAAGAAAAGAACTTGCTGCAAGTGTCTGACGAAGAAGCCATCGCTGCCATCGTCGACGAAGTGCTCAGCGACCCGGCCTCGGCAGCTTCCATCGCCGACATTAAAGCCGGCAAAGACAAGGCCATCGGCTACCTGGTCGGTCAAGTCATGAAGCGTTCCAAAGGCAAAGCTAACCCAAGCTTAGCGCAAAAACTAATTCGCGAAAAATTATAAATCCCGGCATTGCCAGAGACAATATAGAGTAGGAGAATTACCATGAAAAAGCCCACCAAAGCTATCATCGCTGCCGCCGGATTCGGTACGCGGTTTTTGCCACAAACCAAGGCCATGCCCAAGGAAATGCTGCCGCTGATTGATAAGCCGATTATTCAATATGTCGTCGAGGAGCTGGTCGAGGCTGGTATCCGCGACATCATTATCATCGGTAGCGCCAACAAACGGGCAATTGAGGATCACTTCGATACACCCAATGAAGAATTGCTAGCCAACTTGCGCGCAGGAGGAGTCAAAAAGCAGCCGTTGATTGACGTTGTCAACAGTCTGTCAGAGATGGCTAACTTTGTTTATATCCGCCAGAAAGGTCCGTATGGTAATGCTACGCCGCTGACTTGCGCGGCGCACTTGATCAACCGCGACGAGCCGGTGATTTACACCTTCGCTGATGACTTTATCGCCGCTAGCCCTAGCCGTTTCCGCCAGATGATTAGTGCAGCTGATAAGCTTGACGGCGCGGTGCTATCGTGCAAGAAAATCACCGACGACGCCGAGTTCGACCGCTACGGCGTGGTTAACGGCCAACAAGTCGAGGACGGTGTCATCAAAATGACCAATATCGTTGAGAAACCAGGCAAAGCCAACGCGCCGTCGGACTTGGCGAGTGTCAGCAGCTATTTGCTGCCAGGCGAGTTCTTTAATTATCTGGAGCAAGGTCGCAGCGATTTCGACGGGCACGGCGAATTCACCATTCAGCCGATTATGCAGCGCATGATCGACGACGGGCATAATTTCTACGGTGTGGAAATCACCAACGGCACTTATTATGACACGGGCGACAAGCTGGAATATATCAAGACGGTTATCGATTTCGGACTTAACCATCAAACGCTCGGTCCGGCGCTAAAGCAATTCTTGCAAACGCGGCTTAACAGCGAAAAATAGCAAAAACACTAGCTTTTTCGCGCAGAACGTGGTATAATGAGAGTATAGCTGCAAAAAGCAGTATTAAAATAAACAAAAAGGAGCGCAAATATTGATGGAATGGGCGCAGATACTTGTCATCACTTTGGCGGTAGCTTTGGCTATATTCTTGGTGCTAGCTATCATTTTGACAATAAAACTAATTCAGATTTCTCGTCAGATCAGACGGATTACCAATACTGCTGAGCGGGCTGCTGTCAAAGTAGAATCGGTGGTTAATAGTGCCGCAGCGATGGTAGCACCAGCGGCAATTGCTAAGATCATCAAATCAATGATGAATAAATCAACTAGAAAACATAAAAACAAGGAGGACTAACTCATGTCAAAACGAAAATTTGCCCTAGGAGCGCTTTTTGGTGCAGTGGCAGGTGTGGTTGCTGGTATACTAACGGCGCCTAAATCGGGCAAAGAGACTCGTGCTGACCTCAAGAAAAAGGCCAACGAGCTAAAAGGCGAAGCTGGTGAAAAGGCCAAAGAGGCCAGAGAGAAAGGCGAGAAAATTTACGCTGATACTAAAAAGCGTGTAGACGCCGCTGTCGATGAGGGCCGCAAAACGGTTGACGATTACCGCGACCGTACTGCTCGTGCTGCCGTTGCTGCCAAGGATGAATTCAACCGTCCAAGCGGCAAGCGCAAATAAGACTGCAATCGTATTTAAGCGTCTCGATCTATCTGTGGTCGAGGCGTTTTTTGTTGTGAAAAGCTGCGAGTTATGGCACACTAAAACCATGGCTAAAAAACAGAACAACCTAATTAATCGCGCCAAGCAGCGTCTTAGTGATGACAATGAAAGAGGTTCTCGCCAAGCGGTGCTCGAGGATTTATTTAACGATTTCAATCGCAACCGTTTCGAGGTCTACAAGTTTAATTTCATACGCGGCATATTTTTTGGCTTTGGGTCGTTGCTAGGTGGTACGATCTTGGTCGCGCTGCTAGTTTGGGTGCTTAACCTGACAGGCCAGTTGATACCGAGCGTAGCTAGCTTCATCGATCAAATACTCAACGTTATGCAGAGTAGCCGGCGTTAGCGGTATCTTCAAAATTGCTGCATTTCGCGCTATAATAAGTGCAAGATATGGGTAGCGAGACTAAGCAGCAAAAGGCGCTCCAGCCGTCTGATTTCGTGCACTTGCACAATCACACCTTTCATTCGGTGCTGGACGGTTTGACCAAGATCAACGATTTGGTTGATAAGGTCAAGGAATTCGGCATGGAGGCGGCAGCGGTAACTGATCATGGGACGATGAGCGGCATTCTCGATTTTTATAAAGCTGCCAAAAAAGCCGGCATCAAGCCAATTCTCGGTATCGAGACATACGTGGCGGCGCGTTCGCGCTTTGACCGCGACCCGAGCAAGGATAAACAGCGCTTCCACTTGACGGTGCTGGCGATGAACAACACAGGCTTTCATAATCTGATGAAACTGTCGACGCAGGCCAACCTGGAAGGGATGTATTATAAGCCGCGGATTGATCATGATTTGTTAGAAGAGTTGAACGAAGGATTAATCGTGCTCAGCGGCTGCGCCAGCGGTGAAATCGGCGTGGCTCTCAAAGAGGATGATTACGAGCGGGCGCGCGATATTGCCAAATGGTACAAATCGGTGCTGGGCGATCGCTATTATCTAGAGTTGCAAGATCACGGCCACCCCAAATCTAATACTCACTGGGATGTCCAAGCTAAGATTAACGAAGGCTTGATCAAGTTGTCCAAAGAATTGGATATCGAGATGGTGGTAACTTGCGATGGGCACTACTTGACGCACGCCTATCAAGACGCGCACGAGATTTTGCTGTGCGTCGGCACTGGTTCGTTTCTCAGCGATGACAAGCGAATGACTCTGAAAGATTTCGAACTGCATCTGACTGACCCGCGCGACATCATCGACCACTGGGGTGAAGAATATCCCGAAGTGGTGCACAACACCAAAAAGGTCGCTGATCGCTGCAATGTCGAGATCGAGCTGGGGCGGATTCTCATTCCGAAATATCCGCTGCCAGAGGGCGAGAACGAGCATTCATATTTGCTGAAATTGACCTATCAGGGTTTGCTGCAGCGCTACAATGGTGCTTCGAAAGAAGAGGCCGAGAAATTGACGCCCGACGACATTATCCCGCAGCTGTCCGACGAGGTGCGCCAGCGCGCCGAGATGGAGCTGGGCGTGATGGGCAACATGGGCTACGAAGGCTACTTTCTGATCGTCCAGGATTTTATCAACTGGGGTAAATCGCAGGGAATCGTCTTTGGGCCGGGGCGCGGCTCGGCTGCTGGTTCGATTATTGCCTACGCGCTAAATATCACCGATCTCGATCCGCTGAAATACGGCCTGCTGTTCGAGCGCTTCCTTAACCCAGATCGTATTTCCATGCCGGATATTGACGTCGATATTCAAGATACTCGCCGCGACGAAGTGATTGAATATTGCGCTAAAAAATACGGCGAAGACCACGTCAGCAATATCGCTACCTTTGGTAAGATGTTTGGTCGTATGGCGGTGCGCGATGTCGCCAGGGTGCTGGAGGTGCCGTATGCCGAGAGCGACCGCTTGGCTAAGTTGGTGCCGCCGCCGAACCAGGGCCGGCATATCCCGCTGTCGGTTAGCGTTAAAGAGGACGCTGATTTGCGTAAGGAGTATGAGAATAATCCTACCGCCAAAGAAGTGCTGGATTACGCCATCCAGCTCGAGGGCACGATTCGTAGCCACGGCGTTCATGCCTGCGGCGTGGTGATTGCACCGGACACGCTGGTTAATTATATTCCGCTAGAAATGGCGCAAAAAGGCGTGGTGGCGACGCAGTTCCCGATGGGCGAGGTCGAGGAATTGGGGCTGCTGAAGATGGATTTTTTGGGACTCAGTAACTTGACGATTATTAACAACGCCATGCGTATCATTAAAAAAGTCTATAAAGAAGAAATCGATCTGGCGCACTTGCCGCTTGACGACAAGCCAACATACGAGCTATTCCAGCGCGGCGACACTACTGGCGTGTTCCAGTTGGAATCGGCGGGCATGAAGCGTTATTTGCGGGCGCTCAAGCCGACGCACTTCGAGGATATCATCGCTATGGTGGCGCTGTATCGTCCGGGGCCGATGCAGTTCATTGATAGCTTTATTCGCCGCAAGCACGGTGAGGAGCCGATCACTTATCTACACGACGGCATGCGCAATTCGCTGGAGAATACTTACGGCATTTTGGTCTACCAAGAGCAATTCATGCAGATTTCTAAGGAATGGTGCGGTTTCACCGGCGGGCAAGCAGACACGCTGCGTAAAGCGGTCGGTAAGAAAAAAATCGACCTGATGAAAAAGGTCAAGCCAGAGTTCGTCGAAGGCGCGGTCAAAGTCGGCGGCGCCACGCGCGAGATGGCAGAAACTTTCTGGACGCAGCTGGAGGAGTTCGCCAATTATTGCTTCAATAAGTCGCACGCCGCTTGCTACGGCTTGATTGCCTATTGGACGGCCTACCTGAAGGCGCACTATCCAGACGCTTTCATGGCGGCGCTGATGACCAGCGACTATGACGATATCGATCGCCTAGCGATTGAAATTACCGAATGTAAACATATGGGGCTCGAGGTATTAGAGCCAGATGTTAATCAATCGTACGTCGAGTTTGGCGTAGTGCCGGCTGCCAAGCAAGTCCGCTTCGGTATGGCAGCGGTCAAAGGTGTCGGTGTCGGCGCAGTCGAGGAAATCATTCGGGCGCGCGAAGCAGACGGCCCGTTCAAGTCAGTTGAGGATTTTGCTAAGCGAGTCAGCACTAGCAAAGTTAATCGCAAGGCTTGGGAATCGCTAATCAAAGCCGGCGCTTTCGACGCGCTGGGCGACCGCAGCGATTTGCTATTCAATCTGGATGCGATTCTGGCGCTTGCTAGCAAGCTGCAAAAAGAGGCGCTCAGCGGCCAGGTCGATATGTTTGCCGCGCTCGGCGGCGACAACTTGATGCCGTCAGTCGAACTGAAAACCTCGCCAGTCAAATATACCAACAAAGAACGGCTGATGTGGGAGCGTGAATTGCTGGGTCTGTACATCAGCGCGCACCCTTTAGATAGTTATGATGCCTTTTTCGAGGAGCAAACCATTCCGTTACACTCCTGTACGCCGCAAATTGATGGGCAGAAAGTGTCGGTCGGCGGCCTGGTATCGACGATTCGGACTATTGTCACCAAATCTGGCGCCAAGATGGCGTTTGTTGGCATTGAAGACAAAACAGGTGAAATCGAATTGATTATTTTCCCGCGGTTATACGAGCAATTTAGCGATAGTCTGCAGCAAGATGCTATCATCAAGGTGACCGGTACAGTTAATGCTCGTGACCGTGACGGCAATATGATTGATGAAACCAAGGTCATTGCTGACGAAGTCAGTATCATTACCGATAAAGAGCTCAATGAATACCAAAGCCATGGTCGCAAAATGACAATACCCAAAGGCCGTGCTGCTGTCAAAAATAAACGCTATCCGCGCAAATCTGATAATAGCGCGCCGGCGGTAGTTGCTGCGGCGACAACGGCGTCAGCAATCGTTGCTAAGCCCTTGGAGAAGCTCGAAACTGTTTATGTCAAAATTAAGGATCCAAATGATCGCGAACTATTAGTATCGCTCAAGAAGCTGTGCAGCCAGAACCCTGGCCAGAACGACATCATCATGGTACTGGGCGAAGATAAATCTAGCGCTATCCGCCTGCCGTTTCGCGTCGACGCCCGTCCGCCACTACATTCCAGCTTGACTAAACTGCTAGGCGACGATTGTGTCAAAGTGAAATAAGAAAATAGGCATCGCCTCAACAGCGATGTCTCGGTAAGAGAAAAGAATCTCCTCCTCTTTGCTAATCTTCTTGACCGCGCGGGCGCGGCCTACGGTATATCCTACGATCCCGGCCATGCAGGCCAGGATAAGGGAGTTGATGATAATAGTGATGACCACAACGGAGGCTGTATCCATGATTTCCTCCTAAAGAAATCGTACGCTCAAGTAAAAGGGCACTTCTCGCCCTTTTTTTCGTAAACTTGAGCGAAAAATATGTAATATATCACATATGAACTACAAAGTCAATACTCTTCGCAATTATTTCGCAAAAAAAGCAAATTTTTGAACCCTTTTCGGGTTATTTTGCTGCTTTTGCTAGTTCATACAGTGCGATTCCCGCTGCTACCGACACGTTGAACGATTCTTTTTGTCCGAACATGGGGATCTCGACGATTGTGCTAGCCTGGCCTAGCAGCTCAGGATTGATGCCGTTGACTTCCTCTCCCAGCAGCAGCGCGAACTCCTCTGGCGGACGAAAATCTGGCAGTATGACACTAGTAGGCGCTTGCTCGAGAGCAATAATCGGCAGTTTTTTGTCGCTGTGCTCGTTCGCCTGCAGCCAGTCGTTGATATCTTGATAAACAGCAAACGGCACCAAACTCTCGGCGCCTAGCGCTGTTTTGTGGATTTGCTTGGTAAGCTTTTCGCGGATATGCGGCAGGCGCTGGTCGTTCTGGTAGATTTCGTCCTCTATATAGGCGCAATTCGGTGCCTGGCGGCTCAAAGCTAGATCGGGGTACGGCGTATAGCCGCTCAAAATCAACCGTTCGACGCCGAAACCTTCGCATGTTCGGAAAATCGACCCGACATTGAAGGTCGAGCGGATATTGTGAGCGATAACGGTGATTTTCGGCATAATTCTATTTTATCACTGTTTTTAGCGCAAGCTTTTTGCTAGAATATAGCTAATGGACGAAAAAGAAGTTCAGCGCCGCCGGCGCGAACAGGATGAAAAAGCAACTCGCCAAAGGGCGACTATTTTGGGGCTACCGTATGTTGATATGCGCAATATCGAGGATACATTGCCGCTGGTTCCTGATATGATGCCGATTGCAAAAATGCATCAATACCGCATTGTGCCGCTAGCCAAAGGCGGCAATGAGGTGATGTACCAAATTGGCGTGACTTCGCAGACGCCACAGTCTATCTTGCAAAAGATTAAGCGCGAGTACCAAGACCGTGGCGATAAGCTGCAGTTTTTATTGATAAGCGCCAGCGGTTATCGAGCGATGATGCTGCGTTACGACCCGCCGAAGCGAACGGCTTACGACGATATCGAGATCGCCCAGGAAGGCGACAGTAATACGATTGCGCAAGTTAGCCAGACGCTAAATATGGTGTCGAGCGAGGAGCTTTTCGATTTTCTAATCAAACAAGCGGACAAACTTGGTGCTAGCGACATTCACATCGAAAATGAGCGCGACACTATCCGCGTGCGTATGCGCGTCGACGGTGCGTTGCATCCGGTAGCGCACCTAGAACGGTCGCGCTATCGGGTGATTATGGGCGAATTGGCCAGCCGCGCTGGTGTTAGTAGCGCCTCGACCGAATCGCAATCCGGGCATATGCAGATGGAGATTACTACCGATCAGGGTACGCATTTGCTGAATTTGCGTGTCGAGACAGTGCCGACATTGTACGGCCAAGACGCGGTGCTGCGCTTGTTCAACTTTGATGAATCGCTGCTGAATCTAGATCTGCTCGGTATCCCGCCGCGCCAACGTAAAGAAATTGATGAAATCGTTAGCCACCCGCGCGGTTTGGTGCTGATGGTCGGACCGACTGGCTCTGGTAAGTCGACGACGCTTTATAGTATGCTTAATGCGCTTAATACTACCGATCGCAAGTTGATCACTCTGGAAGACCCGATTGAATATGGTTTGAGCGGTATGTCGCAGATTCCGATTGATACCACACACGGGCAAACTTTCGCCGATGGTCTGCGCAGTGTCTTGCGCCTCGACCCGGATGTGGTGATGGTCGGCGAGATTCGCGATGTCGATACGGCGCGCACAGCTATCCAGGCGTCGATTACTGGCCACTTGGTGCTGTCAAGCTTCCACGCTAATACCACCAGCACCGCTTTCAGCCGTATGATTGATATGATCGGCGTTAACCCGATTTTCTCGAGTGCTATTCGCTTGCTGATTGCGCAGCGTCTGGTGCGGCGCCTGGTTGATCGTACCAAGGAGGCTTACGAACCTGATGAAGCTACGCGCAACTACGTTCGTCGCGTTCTCGAAAAGCTACCGCCTGATGCTGAGAAGCCTGATCTGGACAATTTCAAACTGTGGCGGCCAGTGCCGAGCGAAGAAGCGCCATTCGGCTACAAAGGCCGCGTGGTGATCATGGAACAATTGGTGGTGACCGAAGAAATCCAAAGATTTATTCGTGGTGACGTTCAAGATGTCCACCCTGAGACTATCGAAGAGACGGCTCGTCATGAAGGTATGCTAACGCTCGAGCAGGTCGGTGTGCTAGCGGCCTTGCGCGGCGAAACGACGCTAGAGGAAGTCGGGCGAGTGATTTAAACAATTACGCTGGCCACTGTTTTGACGACACGCTCATCGAATGGCGATGGAATAACCTCGTCGGCGGTCGGATTATCGACTAGTGCGGCAAGAGCTTCGGCAGCGGCTAGCTTGTGCTGGTCGGTGATTTTTTGTACGCCATGGTCGAGCGCGCCGCGGAAAATCCCTGGGAAGGCCAAAGAGTTATTGATTTGATTCGGGAAGTCGCTGCGGCCGGTAGCTACAACGGCAGCACCAGCTTGCTTGGCTAAGTCTGGCATGATTTCTGGCACTGGGTTGGCCAGAGCGAAGATGATCGGCTCGCGCGCCATTTTCTCAACCATTTCCGGCGCTAGCGAGTTGGCAATCGATACACCAATGAAAATATCGGCACCAGCTAGTACGTCTGCCATAGTGCCGTCTTGCGATACATTCAGATACTTCTGCAAATCGACTTTTTCTGGCGAGAGATCAGTGCGGCGGCTGCTTAGCGCGCCATGGCGATCGAGTGCAATCAAGTTTTTGACGCCGTACAGATTGAGTAGTTTGATAATCGCTGTGCCAGCTGCTCCCGGGCCAGCCAAGACGACCTTGCAGTCGCGTAAGTTTTTGCCGGCGACCTTGGTGGCGTTAATTAATCCTGCTAGCACCACCACTGCTGTGCCGTGCTGGTCATCATGGAAGACTGGAATGTCTAGCTCGGCTTTCAAACGTTCTTCGATCTCGAAGCATTTCGGTGAAGCAATATCCTCTAGGTTAATCGCACCAAAGCTCGGCGCTATCGCCTTGACAGCAGCAATTATTTCCTCTGGCTCGTGGACATCTAGTACAATCGGTACCGCATCGATGCCCGCGAAGTGTTTGAATAATAGCGCCTTGCCCTCCATCACCGGCATGGCGGCTTTTGGCCCTAAATTACCTAGGCCTAGGATCGCCGAACCGTCAGAGATCACCCCGACCAAATTGTTCGTCCAGGTGTATTTCGGCAAATCCGCTGGATTCTCGGCAATTGCCTGGCTGACGGCGCCAACGCCCGGGCTGTAATAACTACTGAGTTTGTCGCGGTCAATTTCGCTATTGTCGCGCAGAGCGGTGGTGATTTTGCCTTTGTATTTTTCGTGTAGTTCGAGTGCTAGTTTACTATAATCCATAGGTATATTATAGCGCACTTTGCCGCAGTATAGTTGTGAAGATTATATAGCGTCGGCACTCTTTTCAAACTCGTCCAGACGTGCTATAATTGGCAATTGATTGTAATAATAATTTGATAAGCGAGAGAGAAATGAGTTTTGCACTAATTCAAAAAGTCAACGACGAGCAAAAAAAGGCGCAAGTTATCGATGCTCGCAGTGGCGACACTGTGCGCGTCTACCAGAAGATCAAAGAAGGTAATAAAGAGCGTATCCAGATGTTCGAAGGCGTAGTCATCCGTACTGACAATAAAGCTCAGCACACTAGCCGCATCACCGTCCGCAAAGTAGCGTCGGGTATTGGTGTCGAGAAGTCATTCTTGCTACACAGCCCACTAATCGAAAAAGTTGAGATCGTACGCCGAGCCAAGGTTCGCCGCAACTTCCTTAGCTTTTTGCGCCAGCGTAGCGGTAAGTCAGCTCGCTTGACCGCTGTTAAATTCGATCGCGAAGCCGTGAACGCCGTTCGAGATGAACACGCCGAGGAAGAGGCTGCCCGCTTGAAAGAAGAAAAAGCCAAAGAAGCAGCTGAGAAAAAAGCGGCCGAAGATGCTAAGCAAGCTGAACTGGATGCTAAGGCTGCTGAAGTAGCTGCCCGTCACGCTGAGAGCTAACGGCTTTAGCTGTACTTTGCATTGTATGCTGGTAAGTAAATAAATCCCGCTGATAAGCGGGGTTTATTTTATCGATGTAAGAATCGCGAAAAGAAAAGTGCCCGCCGAAGCGGCTCAAGCAGAACGATAACGTTCTGCGAGCTACTTCGGCGGGCGGAGTCGGAGTCTCACCGCTCTCGGATCATCTTGGTGGTGTATAGGCTTACCGACCCATCCACCACCAGGCGTTCCACCTCATTCTGGCGGACGCAGGGATAAGCATAACTCACCTCCGCTCAGATGGTATGAGCTTCACCGATACCGCTTGTGTGCACGAGCAACTTCGGTGGATGAAATATACCACATGAACAACACTACCAGTATGAATCCTGTAACGGCCAATCCCTGTGCGTAAGACAGGGTCGGAATGGTAACAATAAATGAATGTATAATTCCTATTGCTACCATCATGACCCACGACAGAACCAACCACATGGAAACTGGGACTGTGAATGCGACAATGGCGGCGAGGATCCTTATCCTCATACTAGATCAAGCTCCTTTCCGAGTAGATTTCACCTGATCTGCACGTATTATACAACAAAGCCTTGATAATTACAATACCTAATTTGAGGCATTTATCACCATTTGCTATCATGAGCTTATGATTTTGGGTATCGATGAGGTTGGGCGTGGGCCATGGGCAGGGCCGTTAGTAGTGGGTGCGGTGGTTTTGGGCGGTGCCGATATCGACGGATTGGACGATAGCAAAAAGCTGACCAAAAAGCGTCGCGAAGCTCTGAATACGGAAATCCGTGAAAAGGTCGCGGCATGGGCACTAGGCTGGGCGAGCGCGCGTGAACTGGATGATGTCGGTATGAGCCAGGCGCTGCAGCTGGCGACGCGGCGGGCGGTGAAGCAGATCCAGACGATTTGCCGCGAGAAGGGTTTACATTTTGACGAGATTATCATTGACGGGACGGTCAACTTTCTGGCAGGCACGGCGCTAGAAAAATATGTGACGGTGATGGCGAAAGCTGACGGCTTGATTCCCAGCGTGTCGGCAGCGTCGATCATTGCTAAAGTAGCACGCGACCAGTTCATGGCCGAGCAAGATACGATTTATCCAGGGTACGGCTTCGCGTCAAATGCTGGCTATGGCGTAGCTCGGCATCGCGAGGCGATTGAGCGGCTGGGTGTAACGCCGCTGCATCGGCTGAGTTTCGCGCCGCTGGCAAAATATGCTGATAATGAGGTAAAGCTGCAAGCGGCGTCTCGGAAAAATCCTAAACATAAACCAACCACAACTCGTCAGATCGGTGACGCTAGTGAAGCGGTTGCCGCCGAAGAGTTGATGCGACGTGGCCATAGAATCATTGATCGAAACTGGCGGACACGCTGGTGTGAAGTCGATATTATTTCAATGAAAGACGATATCATATACTTTACCGAGGTGAAACATCGTAAAAATAATCAAGCTGGTGATGGTATCGCGGCTATCACGTCACACAAATTACACAAAATGAAACTAGCAGTCAAGCTATATTCTTCTCGTAAACCTGGCGATTATAGACTGCTGGCGATTGCTACGACTGGTTCGCCGCCGCACGTTATCAATATTGTCGAGATATGAAAAGTGCCCGCCGAAGCGGCTCAAGCAGAACGATAAACGTTCCACGAGCTGCTTCGGCGGGCGAGTCGGAGTCTCACCGCTCTACTAGTGATAGTGGTATGTCCGCTAGGTTGAATGTGGTGATATTACCACAGCCATCCCTGGCCACACCACCACCAGCCATACTTCCAGTTGGATCGAGCGGCAGTAGGTTTAGTCATCCTTTCACCTCCTTCTGTCCGACAGCTTTACTATAGTATCACAAGGTGCGTTTGTATGCAACTCTTTTATAGAATCTTCTCTAAGGCTGTTACCACTCCTGTTGCTTCTCTATCGATCAGATCTAGTTTGCCTTCTAAATCTAATATTCCCATGTCGATAGCGCGGACGAGCGACTGGTCGCGGCGCAACGGCGTGAAGAAATCGCGGTATTCAGCTAATTGCTGGCGAGTCATTAATAAATTAGCAGCGTAGCGCGGGAAGTAGTCGTGGCTTTTGTCGCTAGCAAACGTTTGCTCGATCCAGCTCCATTCATCGCGCATCCAGTGCCAAGCCGCTTCACGGCCATAGCGATTACGCAGCAAATCGACAAACCAATGCACGACGTCTTGACTACGGATGACGTCGGTATCGGTGAGCAACCTGATTAAGCGCGCTAGCTGTTTGGCGTCGCGCGTTGATGTCACTCCCGAGGCGATATCGTCGCGCAGGTCGGCTGATTGCGTCGTCTGATAAGCTTCGATTAGCTGGTCGACGGTGACTGCTGGCTGATCGCTATAACGGACAGCAGTACCGATTATCAACGGGCGCAGGTCTGCGCTAAGCTTAGCCAGGGGCGTGTCTTGATATAGCTTGCGTGCGGTACTGACTACTGCCGTGTCTTCGCTGTACAGCATGCAGCCAACGATAGTGGTGCGTAGTTTGCTGTCGGACTCTGGCTCGTTATCGAGCTTGTCCCAGCCCAAGCGTTCGAATTGGGTTCGAGCTAATTTGCCAGTGAATTGCCGCAACAACTTCTCGGCAGCTTCGTCTTGATCGACGAACTTCTTGAGCTCACCGATAGCTAGCGAAATGATCTCCCAAACGGTTTGGTCGTTCTCTTCGCGGAAAGCACTTAGCGCCTCGACTAGAACACTACTGCTAATCACGCCGCCGCGGGCTAGCAATAGCTGCTCATTGAGATACTGTGCGCGTTGTGATGATGTTAAAGTGCCTTCGGCGACGGCTTGCAAAATGCGGGAGCGGAGCTGGTCGTCGTAGCAGGTGATGAAGTGGGCGGCATTGTGTTGGTTTAGTAGCAGCGGCTCGTGCGAAGTCAGAGGTACACGCCATTCGCGATCGCTCAAAATTTCAGGTACGCTCGAGCTATTAACTCCTAGTGGAATCGGCCACAGACGATCAGATGGTTGGTGCGGCCCGACGAAAAACTGCTCTTGCCGCAAGACCAATTCGCCATCGTCGAGCGAAGTATAAACTACCGGATAACCAGGCTGTGATATCCAAGTGTTCATTAGGGCGCCAACATCCTTGCCGCTAGCTTCGCTCAGACAGCTCCAGAGGTCGTTTCCGTCGGTGTTGCTGTATTTGAAACGAGTGAAATATTGTTTCAATCCGGCGCGAAACGCTTCATCGCCAATCCATAGCTGCATCATTCGCAGTAGTCGACCGCCTTTAGCGTAGACAATAGCCCCGTCGAATAAAGCGCCGATTTCAGCCGGGCTAGACACATCAGTCTGAACTGGCTGTACGCCGTCGATACTATCGCGCCGTAAGGCAGCTACGCCTTCGTTGTTGGCGAATTCATCCCATTGTCGCCAATCTGGATGTAGTGCGTCGGTTGCTAGGTACTCCATCAGTGTCGCGAAACTCTCGTTGAGCCATAGATTGTTCCACCATTTCATAGTCACTAAATTGCCGAACCATTGATGACTAAGTTCATGGGCGATAACAGTAGCAACATATTGACGGGTCGAGGTACTAGTAGTAGCTGGGTCGGCTAGCAAAGCAGTTTCGCGGTAGGTAACCAGCCCCCAATTTTCCATAGCACCAGATGAGAAGTCTGGTAATGCTATATGGTCGGATTTCGGTAGCGGGTAAGGCACGCCAAAATATTCGTCGAAGAAGTCAATTGTTTTACTGGCATGTTCTAGCGCCCAGTCCAAGCTTGCGGCAGGTTGTGCCGGCGTAGCGTAGACATTAACTTCAACGTCACCTTTAGTCTTGGCGGTGACACGCTGCAAGTTGCCTGCCACAAACGCTACTAGATAAGTGCTCATACGTGGCGTTTGGTCGAAGTGGGTCAAAAGGCTGCCATCTTCTTGCTGTTCACTCGAAACAACTGGCATATTGCTGAGAACTGTTGGTTCGTCCGATAGTATTGATATTGCAAACGTGGCTTTGGCCTCTGGCTCATCAATGCACGGGAAGGCTTCGCGGGCATGGTGGCTCTCGAATTGTGTCGCATAAAGCTCACGTTTCTCGCCTTGGTATTCGTAATAACAAGGATAGATGCCGTGCATCGCGTCGGTCAGCGAAAGCGAAAACTCGATAGAAATCCGCACCAAGCCATCATCGCGGCTATCAAGCGTTAAGACATCGCCATCGGTCGATACTTTGATATTTTTTCCGTTGACAGCGGCACGCTCGATTTGCAAATCTTTCGCGTGCAGGCAAATTGGTTCAGGTGTCAAATGCCGTCCGCTGATTGTCGCGGCACCACGAATCAAGCGCTTATCTTTTGCTTGACGTAAGTCCCATTGTATGTCGTAATGTTCTGGCTGAAATTGAGAAAATAATCGATTCATATACTTATTATAGCAGGATGATATAATATGCTTATGCAGAGACGGCGCAGAATGATATTATTGGCGGTGATTTTGGTAAGTACTTTGGCGTGGATTGTCGTCAAAGAATGGCCGAGTTTGGTGCCGGTTCTTTCGCCGCCTCAGCAAACAGCGCCATCATCTGGCGAAGTGGCGCGCGATGCTTTAGCGGTACTGCCTACTAAGGGCCGCGCTCCCAAAACCGGTTACAAACGTTCGCAATTTGGCGACGGTTGGGCTAAGTCTAGTGGCTGCGATACGCGTAACATTATTTTGCGCCGTGATTTGGCCAATGCTGCTTTGGCTGATGATGGCTGCAAAGTGCAAAGCGGTAGTTTTAGCGATCCTTATACTGGCCGGCAAATCGCGTTCAAACGCGGTGCTAGATCTAGCAGCGCCGTGCAGATTGATCATGTGGTAGCGCTAAGCAATGCCTGGCAGACGGGTGCTCAACAACTCTCGGTCGAGCAGCGGGTCAGCCTAGCGAATGATCCGCTCGAATTGCTAGCTGTCGACGGCCCGGCGAACCAGCAAAAAGGCGACGGCGATGCGGCGACCTGGCTGCCCTCTAACAAACCTTTTCGCTGCCAATACATCGCCCGCCAAATTGCCGTCAAGAAGAAATATTCGCTGTGGGTGACGCCGCCAGAGCGCGCGGCGATGGAACGGATCTTGTCGAACTGTCCGGATCAGCGCTTGCCAGCATGATATAATTCTAAATATGACAAAACAGCAGCAACGGCGATATTCTCTATATGATATATTCGCGATACTTTTTATAACAACTCTATTGATTAGTAACATTGTCAGTGTCAAAATCGTATCTGTTGGTTGGCTTACTTTTGACGCTGGCACGGTTTTGTTCCCGCTAGCGTATATCGTTGGTGATATAATCACTGAAGTCTATGGCTACCGCCAAATGCGCCGATTGATTTATGGCGGTGTGGCGGCGCTGGCGTTGATGACTTTAACGTTTTGGCTAGTACAGTTGTTGCCGGCGGATGCTAGCTGGACGGGGCAGGCGGCCTTTGATACGACGCTGGGCGTGGTTTGGCGGCTAGCTATCGGTTCGGTGACGGCTCTATTTATTGGTGAAATTGTGAACGCTTACGTTATGGGTGCGATGAAAGTTTCCAGTAAGGGCCGCGGTCTGTGGCAGCGAATGATCGGCAGCTCGGCGGCAGGCAGCGCGCTGGATACGGTTGTTTTCTCGACGATTGCTTTCGCTGGCACGATGCCGGTAGCAGGCTTGCTGCAGCTAATAGTTACGGTTTTCTTGATTAAGATGACTGTTGAAGTGGCTGTCTCGCCAATTACGATACGCTTGATTGATATTGTCAAGCGGCGAGAACAGCTTGATACGTTTGAGCAGCCGGCAAAATATTTGGTGAACTAGTGCTAAGTAATGTCAAGCAGTGACACCTACCGGTAGTTTGCCTTGGTAATAGCGGCTCAAAAATTGCTTTTTGAACTCGAAAAATGTTCGATCGGCTAACGAGGCGCGGATTTGGTCGACGGTTCGTACGACGAAACGTTCGTTATGGATACTGGCTAACGTAGCACCGAGGATTTCTTCAGATTTGAATAAGTGGTTCAAGTAAGCGCGCGTATAATTTTGACAGGTATAGCAATCACATTCGACGTCGATAGGTGCAAAATCCTGCCGGAAGCGAGCATTACCGATATTGATACGGCCTTCAAGTGTATAAAGAGCGCCGTTGCGCGCCTGGCGAGTCGGTGCCACACAATCAAAGGTGTCTACACCGTATTCAACACCCAAAAATAAGTCGGCTGGCTGCGAGCCCATGCCTAGCAGGTGGCGAGGTTTGTTCTCGGGCAAAGTCTCGCAAACCCAGCGTACGACGTCGGCAATTTCGCCAGGTTCAAACACGCCGCCGATACCATAACCATCGAAATCGCGCTGACCGAGAAAACTGGCTGATTGGCGGCGCAAAGACTCGAAGCGCGCTCCCTGAACAACACCGTATAGCGCCTGCAGGTTCTCGCCGTACTCGGCATGTTCGTTGTTCAGTTCCTGGTGGCGTGCTAAGCAGTGCTCTGCCCAGGCGTGCGTGCGTTCCATGGCTTCGACAATATCATTACGCGGCGCTAGCGGCGCGGTTAGCTCATCAAACGCCATGTGGATGTCGGCGCCTATCTGGTGCTGTAATTCCATAGATGATTCCGGCGTCATCAAAAGCCGCGCGCCATCCAGATGCGATCGAAAGAGTGCGCCTTCGTCGCTAACTTTAACTAGTTGTTTTGCCGATTTAACAGCTTGCGAGGCGTCGCCTTTCTGAGTGTGAGCGACCGTGTCGATACCTTTCTTGTAAGCAATACCTAAACTGAAAACCTGAAAGCCGCCGCTATCAGTGAAAGTTGGTCCGTCGTAATTCATGAATTTGCCGAGACCGCCAGCTTGCTGAATGATATCGCCGCCAGGGCGCAGCATCAGATGGTAAGTATTGGCCAGTATTGCTTGCCCGCCGCAGGCTTTGACTTGCTCTGGCGTCAGCGCCTTGACAGTCGCTTTGGTGCCGCCGACGATGAATGCCGGTGTTTGAATGTCGCCGTGCGGCGTGTGAATCGTGCCAATTCGCGCTAAAGTCCCGGGCAGACGGTCAATTATGTCGAAAGTGATAGATTGATGCATATGTTTCAAGTATAGCAGCAAATGTGCTCTATATAATTAACATGCTATCTCCATAGCTGAAAAATCTATACCGTTCGCGGATAGCATGCTCATAGGCGGGCTTCAGCTTGTCCCAATTGGCAAAGGCGGCAGCTAGCATCAGGACGGTGCTTTCTGGCATGTGGAAGTTAGTTAGCAGGGCGTCGATTGTTTGGAATTGATAGCCAGGATAAATGAAAATGTCGGCTTCACCAGAAATATCATGCGGCGGTTCGTGTAATATTTGTTGGTGGGCGTACTCGAGAGTGCGAGTAATGGTGGTGCCGAGCGCAATGACACGCCGCTTGGACTGCTTGGCTGCCTGGATGGCAGCAACTGTTGCTGCTGGTATAGAAAAGTACTCCTGGTGCATTTTGTGCTGACTGACGTCGCCGACTCGGATCGGCAAAAAAGTACCAAGGCCGACGTGTAATGTTGCATAAACAGTCTTAACGCCTTTCAGACGCAGTTTCTGCAGAATTTCTTCGGTCATATTGAGACTGGCTGTAGGAGCTGCTACTGAACCAGCTTGGCGCGCAAAGACTGTTTGGTAACGCTCTATATCAACATCTGTAGCAGTGCGTCCGAGATACGGCGGCAGTGGCACGGTGCCGTGCTCGGCAGCAAGATCGAGTAAGCTTCGCTGGCTACGAATCACGGCGATGCCATCCCCCAATATTTGTTCGACGGTCAGTGTGTCGTTGCCGATCAGCAGCGTATCGCCAGCGTTAAGTTTACGGCGATAGATGACTTTGTGGCGAAACCAATCGTCGTCTAGGCCGTGCTGCTCAACTAGAACTAGTTCACGCTCGCCACCGCTTGGCCGGCGAGTGATGAGTCGTGCTTTGATAACTTTAGTATCGTTGATAACTAATACATCGCCCGCTTGCAGATAGTCGATCATATCAGCGTAATAGCGGTCGGTAATTCCACCAGTCTGGCGGTTAAGCACTAACAACCGCGACGTGCCGCGCACTGCTGGCGGCGTCGAGGCGATTAGTTCATTTGGAATATCGTAATTGAAATCTGATAATTGCATAATATATTAGTATACCACTGTATCATTATGGCGGGACTAGCTGGCGGGCCTTGACACCCGTATGTCATTTCATTATACTCGTAATTGTACAACACCGACCGGCAGGTCGGTTGTTTTCGTATCGGACTAATAGAAAGGATGATTATATGGAAGATTTGAATATCAAACAACTAACGCTGGCAGTACGAGCGATTGCCGACGAAAAGGCGCTGCCTGAAGAAACAGTATTAAGCGTGATCGAGCAGGCGATTGCTGCCGCTTGGCGGCGCGATAACGGCGAACGCGAGCAAAATGTGCGCGCCGAGCTGAATATTAATGATGGTACCGCCAAGGTGTTCGTCCAGCGCCAGGTCGTTGAAGATGTAGTTAATCCGGCGACAGAAATCAGCCTAGCGGACGCGCAAGCAGAGAAGCCGGACGCGCAGCTAGACGATATTATCGAAGAAGCCCATGAAGTTAAGTCGTTCGGCAGGGTAGCTGCTCAGACTGCTAAGCAAGTTGTTATGCAGCGTCTGCGCGAGGCTGAGCGCGAAGTCGTGCTGGCAGAATTCGAGGATAAAATCGGTACAGTCGTTACTGGTATGGTGCAGCGCGTCGAGCCGCGGTTGGTGCGCGTCGAGCTGGGTAAGGCTGTCGGCATCATCCCGCAAAGCGAACAGATCCAAGGCGAATTCTACAAAATTGGTTCGCGTATCAAAGTATTAATCAAAGATATCGAGCGTGAAGGCCGTGGTCCGCAGCTAATTTTGAGCCGCGGCAGCGAAGAGTTTATCGAATATCTCTTCCGTCAAGAAGTTCCCGAGATGGAAACAGATGCCGTTGAGATCAAAGGTATCGCCCGCGAAGCTGGCCGCCGCACCAAACTAGCAGTAGCTAGTACAGTTCCAGGCGTTGATCCGGTTGGTACGTTTGTCGGTGGCCATGGTGCGCGCGTCAACGCCGTGATGAGCGAGATTGGAGATCAAGAGAAAATCGACATCGTAACTTATGACGACAACATGGATACTTATATTCGCAATGCTCTAAGCCCGGCCGAAATTGTCAAGGTCGAGATTAATAAGGATGAGAAGTCAGCGAACGTCTATGTTACTGAAGATCAGCAGTCAATCGCTATTGGTCGCGGCGGGCAAAACGTACGCCTAGCTAGTCGCTTGACAGGCTATGAGCTGAATATCGAAACAACCGCGCCAAAATCAGCCGAGAAAAAACCGCGCAAGAACGTCGAAGAAGACCTCTTTAGCGCTATCGAAAACCAAGAATAGTTCAAGCAAGTTATATTTATATTGCAAAGGTGTAAAACCTCGTTTATCAGCGGGGTTTTACACTCTATGGTAAGCGAAAATTAGCACTCTGCCTTGACGAGTGCTAATTGGCTATGTATAATGAGTAGCAGTGGGCAAATGTCCAGAACGGAGAAATTATGATGCCAGAAGATTTTGCAGATTTTATTTCACATTTGACAGAAAATGCGCGGGCGAGTGTACAGCATGCCGACGCGATTGCTCGTGGTAACGGTAGCAATTATATTGGCACTGAACATTTGCTGCTAGGCGTCTTGGCTCAAGGTTCGAGTTCGGCGGCGCAAGTACTAACCGATGCCGGCGTAACTTTGCAGCAAGCCGAAATGATTCTTGATATCAAACCGTCGCGAGTAGTGACCAGTACCGGTATGGTTGGTTTGAGCGAAACAGCTTTGCTGACGTTGCGTATGGCGTGGGAAGCGGCGCGCGAATATAATCATGATTATTTAGGCACTGAGCATATCTTGTATAGCGTTTTGCGCCAGAGCAATGCTCGCGCAACAGCATTGCTGCGAGAGATGGGTATTAACGTCGATTTAATTATTAGCGAGCTAGAACAATCATTCGAGGCGAATCGCGGCGAGCATGGTGACATTGCTACTGAACCGCGGCGGCGCGGCGGTACGCGCGGCGGAGCGTTAAGTGCGTTTGGTGTCGACCTGACAGCGCGGGCAGCAGCAGGCGAGCTTGATCCGATGATTGGCCGCGATAAGGAATTAGAGCGGATGATCACTATTCTCAGCCGCCGTACCAAAAATAACCCGGTGCTGATCGGTGAGCCTGGAGTAGGCAAAACGGCGATAGTTGAAGGCCTGGCGCAACGGATTGTGCGCGAAGATGTACCGGGGCATTTGCTGGATCGACGGGTAATCATGCTTGATATGGCGGCGATGATTGCTGGAACTAAATACCGCGGCGAGTTCGAGGATCGCTTGAAAAAAGTCATCGCTGAAGTCAAAAAGCAAGGTAATGTCATCCTATTCATCGACGAGCTACATCTGCTAGTTGGTGCTGGCGCGTCAGAGGGCTCGATGGACGCGGCGAATATCCTCAAGCCGGCTTTGGCGCGCGGCGAGCTGCATATGATTGGTGCGACGACTCTGGATGAATATCGCAAGCATATCGAGAAAGATACAGCGCTTGAACGCCGTTTCCAGACTATTATCGTCAAAGAACCGACAGCGGCGCAGACGATTACTATCCTGAAAGGTCTGAAAAGCTATTACGAGAAACACCACGGCGTCAAAATTAATGATGAGATTATCGAGTCAGCGGTTTATATGAGCGATCGTTATGTTAGCGATCGATTTATGCCCGACAAGGCGATTGACGTACTTGACGAAGCAGCAGCGCGCGTACGTGTCAAACAAGGGCATCGTCCGAGCCGCCAGCGGGAATATCTAAAAGCACTAAAGCATCTCAATGAGCGCATGGACGAAGCAGTAGCTCACGAGGATTATGAACGGGCTGCTATGTACAAACAACGTATTAGCCAGATTACTAAGAAGCTTGAGGCCGAGACAGCTGCGCAGAAAGGTCGCCGTGCTATCCAGCTCAACGACAGCGATGTGGCGCATGCGATCGCGGTAATGACCAATATTCCGGTCGACAAAATTCAAGCTAGCGAGGCAAAAATGTTGCGTCATCTAGAAAAGCATCTTGGCAAGTATGTTATCGGCCAGAGCGAAGCGATTACTAAAGTGGCGCGAGCTATCCGCCGCAGCCGCAGCGGCGTAGCCAGCAGCCGTCGCCCGATCGGCAGCTTTGTCTTCATGGGACCGACTGGCGTTGGTAAGACTCAGTTAGCAAAGGTGCTAGCACGCGAAGTTTTCGGTAGCGAAGAGGCGCTTATTAAGATTGACATGAGCGAGTTTGGCGAAAAGCATAACACGTCGCGCTTGCTGGGAGCGCCGGCAGGTTACGTCGGCTATGATGATGGTGGAAAGCTGACTGATAAAGTTCGCCGTCAGCCGTACAGCGTGATATTGTTCGATGAGATTGAAAAAGCGCACCCGGATGTCTTCAATTTGTTGCTGCAACTGCTCGAAGATGGTACGTTGACTGATGCTAAGGGGCGTGAAGTTAGTTTTCGTAACACGATTATCATCTTGACCAGTAATCTTGGTGCCGACAAGATGACCAAAGAATCGGAACTCGGTTTTCGCTCGAGCCGCGACCAGGCTATCGAGATTGATGATCTGCATCGTCGCAACGCCAAATTTGCCCGCGACGCGCTAGAGAAATTTATGCGGCCGGAGTTAATCAACCGCTTTGACGGGATTATTACTTTCCGTGCGTTGACACGCGTCGAGGTTGGTAAGATATTTGATTTGCTGATTAATGAACTGCGGCAACGTTTGGTACGCAAAGGTCTAGCTCTCAAGATTAAACCGAGCGCCAAAAAATTCCTTATTGATAAAGGCTATGGCGTTAAGTACGGCGCTCGCCCTCTGCGCCGCGTCATTGAGGACGAAGTTGAACACGCCATTGCCGAGCAGGTACTTGACGGCGCCTACACTAAGGGTGATATCCTAGAAGTAGGAATCAAGAAAGGGGGAATAGTAATTGAACGGAGCAACGAAGCCGAAAGCCGGACATAGCATTGCCTCGAAAATTATTACTTTTGCGGTAGTAGTGGGCGTTGCTGCTGGCGGCTTTCTCTACGGGCCGGTAGCTTTTGATGCCTATCGAGCGTCGACCTTTACGCCACCGGCAGCGGTGGAATCGGTTGAGAGCTCTATAAAGTTGACGCCAGCTGCGCTACGCACTTTTCGAGCTACCAAGCCGGCGATTGAAAACAGCGATCGGTTTAATTCTCACTGCAAAAGCACCGAGCGCACAGCAGCGATTTTAGGCTGTTATTATGGCGACCGGATTTATCTTTTTGACGTTAAGAATCCTGAGCTAGCTGGCGCTAAAGAGGTGACGGCGGCACACGAACTGCTGCACGCTCAGTACGCGCGGCTAAATATTTTCGAGCGGCCGCGAGTCGACGCTATGATCAAAAAGGCTTATCAAAAGGTCAAGAACGAACCGGAAATCGCCAAAGCTATAGAGTACTACCGCGAGGCCGAACCGGGCGCCGAGATCGACGAGCTACACTCGATTATCGGCACGACTATTGCTAGTCTCGATTCTGACCTCGAACAGTATTACGCTCGTTATTTTACTGAGCGCGCATCAATTGTTGCTAAGAATCAAGCTTACACGGCAGTGTTTGACCGCGTCAACACCCAGGCAAAGGCGCTACAATCCAAATTACAGACAACCTCAGCGCAGATCAAGCAAGACATCGAGACCTACCAAGCCGATCTATCACAGCTCAATGCTGATATTGCCAGTTTTAATGAACGCGCCGGGGGTGGCGAATTCAGCTCGCAGGCAGATTTCGTAGTGGCGCGTTCGGCACTGCAGCGGCGAATTAGCGCTATTAATGCCCGCCAGAGTTCGCTCAACGCGCGAATTAGCGCTTACAATAATGATGTCGCAGAACTTAAAAACTTAGCCGTTAAAGCCGATCAGCTCAACCAAAGTATCAACGGCGTAGCGGCGCCGACTGGGGTAAATAGTGGCCAAAGCGCGCAGTAATTTCGTTTGCCAGAATTGCGGCGCTAGCTATCCGAAATGGACGGGTAAGTGCGAAAATTGCGGCGAATGGAACACGCTAGTCGAGCAAGTTATCGAGTCTAAAGGTGCTTCGGCAGTAGCGCGCAGTAGCTCGCGCGGTAAAGTTTTGAAGCCGCAATCGATGCGGTCAATTGCTGTCGAAGATTCTGTGCGGCGGTTGCCAACTGGCATCACTGACCTCGATGCGGTGCTAGGCGGCGGCATTCTGCCAGCGGGCGTGATGCTGCTGGCTGGGCAGCCGGGAATCGGCAAATCGACGCTGCTGATGCAGGTAGCTGCGCACGTTTCCGAGCAGCATGCTGTACTCTACGTCAGCGGCGAAGAAAGCGCTAGCCAAGTTAAGCTGCGTGCTACTCGCCTCGGTGCGACTTCTGGCGATGATCTGCAATTTGTAGCTAGCACTAGCGCCGACGATATCGCGGCAACGATACGCAGCGGTGCTTATCGGCTAGTTATTATTGACAGTATTCAGACGCTTAGTCTCGAGGAAATCTCTAGCGCACCAGGTACCGTCAGCCAGATCACTAATTCTTCGAACGTTATTATCCGTGCTGCCAAGGCGTCGGGCGCGGCAGTGATTTTGGTTGGGCACGTCACCAAGGAAGGCTCAATCGCCGGCCCGAAAGTTCTCGAGCATCTCGTCGACGTAGTTCTGCAATTCGAAGGCGACCGTTATGGCGGCTTCAAAGTAGTGCGCGCTGTCAAAAATCGTTACGGCTCTACCAGCGAGGCGGCGATCTTTGAAATGGACGATAAGGGTTTGAGGGTGGTCGAAAACCCGTCTGCTGCGCTGCTAGCCGAGCGCCAAAATGCTGACGGCTCGGTGGTGTTGGCGACGCTTGAAGGCAACCGGCCGATTCTTGTCGAGATTCAGGCTCTTGTCAATTCGACTAATTTCGGGTATCCTAAGAGAACAGCCAGCGGTTTCGATCTCAACCGGCTCAACCTTTTAATCGCGGTGCTAGAGAAGCGCACTAAGCTGAATTTATCCGACAAAGATATTTATGTGAATGTGGTTGGCGGTCTGAAACTGGCCGATCGAGCGGCAGATTTGGCGGTCGCGATGGCAATTGCTAGCGCCGCGGCTGGTCGCAAGCTTGATGACGGCTTGGTAGTGTTTGGCGAAGTGGGCCTAGGCGGCGAAATTCGTTCGGCGCAAGGCACAGACAAGCGTCTAGCGGAAGCTAAAAAACTCGGGTTCACTCAAGCAATCGCACCGGCGGCAACCTCTGGCAAAAAGAATTCATTCGTAAAAGGCGTTAAAGATTTACGCCAAGCTCTAATCGGTTACCTCAAGTAGCCAGTGAGAGCCAAAGAAAGGAAAATATGCAAACCAAAGACATAGTATTATTAGCAGTGACGCTGCTTATTTTGGGCGAGATCTCTTACTTGCTAGCGCGCTTGCCAAAAAACTCTATTAAATCAAAAGATCGGGCAATTCTGGTCGACACTTCAGTGCTGATGGACGGCCGGATTGCAGCGGTAGCACAGACTGGTTTCATTGGCGGCACGCTAGTGATTCCGCGTTCGGTCATCGGCGAGTTGCAATTCTTAGCCGATCATGCCGACGCCGACAAACGTGCCCGCGCCCGCTATGGGCTCGATGTAGTGACTGAACTGCAAGCGATGGAACGAGTTGATGTCGAGCTGCTCCAGGACGGCAGCCGTGCTCGCGAGGGTGTTGACGATCGGCTGCTCAAACTAGCCAAACAGCATGGCGCAGTTATTATGACGCTTGATTATAATTTGAATAAGGTAGCTGCCGTCGAAGGCACTGAGGTGCTAAATCTCAATGAACTGGCACAAAGTATCCGTATGGAGCATTTGCCTGGCGAGAAAATCACCCTAGAGATTATTCAGAAAGGTCAGGATGCACATCAAGGCGTCGGCTACCTGCCAGATGGCACAATGGTTGTCGTCGACCAGGCAAATTCTCAAATAGGTCAGACACTAGATGTTGAGATTGTCCGCAATCTGCAAACCGCTGCTGGCAGGATGATTTTTGCTAAAAAAATAGATACAGCTGGCAAAACTGCCAAATCTGCGAGCAATACTGCTAATAACACTCAAAAATCAGCAAAAATTGTTGCCTCAACAAAGGCTTCCGCCAAAACTGCCAGCGCCAAGCAGCGTTCTGCTGGGCGTGCTCGCAGTCAATCGCCTAGTACTAGCAGCCGTGATTCTGCTAAAAAATCAAATGAAACGCGAGTCCAAGTCGCTCCCAAGCAAAGCCGCAGAACTAACTCGCCGAAAGCAAAATCGCAGCCAAAACCGGCTGCCGACTCACTGCGCCGCCAAAGTAACCGCCGCCGCGCTGATCATGAAAGCGATTTGATCGACTTAGTCAACAATCAATAAAATTATTTCACAGCTTTATTTTACTAGCCGATCAATTAGTCGCTAAAGAGTTATCTTAGTCGTCATCATCACTACTGCTACTGCTTGATGAGCTATAACTGGCGGTACTGGTGGACGTATAATAGCCGGTGTCAGTGATCTTGGCGGTTAGAGAGCCGCTGCTAGCAGATGATAAACTACCTTTTGGAATATTCCAAACACCGCTACTGTCGACCTGTTTGCTGGCGACAACGGTGCTACCGGATAACAGCTCGATATTTTGTAGTTTGTAGCGTCCGCCAGTGTAGGTGATTGATACGCCACCACTAGTCACAGTCAGAGTGACAGTCGGCTTAGCATCGTCGCAGCTGTGCGCGTCATCATCTTTATCGGCATTGTAGCTAGAATCATTTGGCGTGACAACTTCCTTCTTGGTGATAGGGTCTTTCATCTTCATGACATCAACTTCGATTTTGGCAGCTTCAGGTGTACAGGAAGTAGCTTTCTTCTTGGAAACGCGGTCGAAAGTCATTTTAGCATTAGTGGCAGCACTAGCTTTATTGTAGTAAGATGGGTAAATTTCACCCTTGATATTCTGGATACCATTTGGTGCGGTGTACCAGTCGCTAAGTTTCAGCTTGCCTTGACCAGCATACATTTTAGAAACGTCGGTCATCGTCCGGTCGAAGAACATGGCCGGAATCAGAGAGTTGCCATTGCGCAGCGGCGAGGTATCGGAATTGCCTAGCCAAACTGCCATCGACAAGTTTGGCGTATAACCGGCAGCCCAAATATCTTTGGCGCTGACCTTGCCGTTGATCTCACTGTTGCTGGTGCCGGTCTTGACAGCAGCCTTAACACCAGCGCGACCGAGGTTGACTAGATAATCGCGGCCAGCTAGGCCTGAGCGTGCCTTACCGTCGCCGAGGATGTCATTAACGATGTAAGCGGCCTGCTGATCGATAACTTGCTTGCTAGACTCTTTGTATTGTTTGAGAGTTTGGCCGTTGCTATTGGATACTTTGAGAATGGTTGTTTGCGGTTTGTAAGTACCCATTCGTCCTAGAGTTGCGAAAGCATTAACATGGTCGACTAGACGTGTACCGCAACCGCCGATGGCACTAGATAAACCTGCTTGGGCATCGGCACCTTGAGTACAATACTGCAGGTCGCCAGCTGAGCGGATAAGCGACCAAGTGCTGCCACTATTATTCTTTTCGTTGATGGCCATAGCCTTGATTGCCGGTATGTTGCGCGAGCGTGCTAGAGCTTGGCGCAAGGTAATGTTGCCTTGGAATTTGTTGTCAGCGTTGTTTGGGCTATAACCGCCAGAAAAAGTTGTCTTGGTGTCGGCGAGAATTGACCCGCTGCCGTAGTTAGCATTGCTACCGCCTTGGTTACTAAATAGACGGGCGTAGATTAATGGCTTGATTGATGAACCTGGCTGGATGAAGGCGGTGGCGGCGTTATCCTGCCCGAAACCGGCGTAATTGAAATCACGGCTACCAAGTAAAGCGATAAGCTGACCGGTTTTGGTATCTTCAATTGCTGCGGCGCCATTAGCGAAGCCGGCATACGACGAGCAGTTACGATAGCCACAGTTGCTGTCGGTGATTTCGCCATTAAACAATTTAGTCATATTAGCTTCTAGTGTGGTTTGCGCGTCTAGGTCTAATGTTGTCTTGACGGTTAGCCCGCCTTCGCCGACGACAGTTTTGCCGAGCTCTTCCTCGAGTTGTTTCTTGACCATTTGCACGAAGTGCGGCGCCTTGACGCTAGCGTATTGATCGGCTAGTGGTTTGATAGTGTCCATAATGTCAACTTTCTTGGCAGCCTCGGCCTCGTTCTTTGATATGTAATCCATCGATACCATATCGTCAAGCACTTTGCGTTGGCGCTCTAATAGCGCTTTGCGGCCGTAGGTATTGTACGGATTATATAGCGACGGATTGTTCGGAATGGCCGCTAGCAAAGCACATTCTGGTAGAGTGAGGCTTTTGGAGGTTTTGCCAAAGTAAGTTTGTGCCGCCGACTCGACACCGTTGCGTCGGCCGCCATACGGCGATTCGTTGAGATATAGGCCGAGGATTTGGTCTTTGCTATACATGCGCTCGACTTCGATCGCTAGGATCATCTCCTTAATTTTTCGCGGAACGCCAGCTAACCCACGCCCGCTGCGCAAAGCTTCGTCACGTAGAAAGACTTGCTTAACTAGCTGTTGTGTCAGAGTCGAGCCGCCCTGGACGTCATTGCCGCGCGAATTACTAATGAATGCACGCATGATACCAGTAACACTGATACCTCCATGCTTATAGAAGTCTTTATCTTCGATCGCTACGGTCGCTTTGCTCATGCATGGGGCTATCGTTTTCGGGTCGACGACAAGAGTGTAATTACCAGCGCCCTTATCTTCCCAGAGAAGTTTATCGTTGCGGTCGTAATACTTAGTGATAGTAGTCTTGACGCGTTGCGACAATGTGTCAGGGTTGATCTGGTCGAGATCTTTGCGGAAATAAGCGAAAAGCGAAGCTATACTAATGACAACTAGCAGTATCGCCACGCCGAAAATCTTAAGAGCCATAATAGCACCATCGCGGCTGAACCAATAGTTAGCTAAGCGTTTCGGGTGTAGCCGGTAAAGTAAGCGTTTAACTGGATGCTTTGGCAGTGTTGCCAAATACTCTGCTTTCTTGCGAGCACGAGCATCTTTCTTAACGCGGTGTTTACTGGCTAAATTGGCGTACGCGCTAACGCCGCCGGCTACTGTTCGTTTCTTCTTTCCCACTTTTACTCTTCCCATAAGCAATATTTCCACCATTATAACACTGTCTGCGTTGTTACGGCTAGTACTTTTGCTGACAAATTGCAAATATGTTACTATCTCACTATTAAATAAAGAAAGGTTTCAGATGACGCTAGCAGAAGAACTATCGTGGCGCGGACTTATCAACCAGACGACGTTCGCTAACATCAAAGATATAAACGAGCCGCGGACATTCTATTTTGGCGTTGATCCGAGCGCGCCGAGCATGACAATTGGCAACCTGGCGGCAATGATGCTGTGCCGGCACTTTATCGATCACGGGTACAAGCCGCTGCTGCTAGTTGGCGGCGCTACCGGCATGATTGGCGACCCTGACGGCAAAAAGCAGGAGCGCGATCTGCGCAACGCCGAGACGGTAGCGCGCAATGTCAAAGGCTTGGCGACGCAATTCCGCCAGGTTTTCCGCGGTCAGGATTTCGAGATTGTCGACAACGCCGATTGGTTCGCACATATGAACTACATCGATTTCTTACACAAGGTCGGCAAGCACATTAGCATGACGCAACTGCTAGATCGCGAGTTCGTACAGCAGCGCATCGGCGAGGGCGGCGCTGGCATCAGTTACGGTGAGTTTAGTTACGCCCTGATTCAAGGCTACGACTTCTTGCATTTGTACCGCGAAAAGGACGCAACTCTGCAGCTGGCTGGCGCTGACCAGTGGGGTAATAGCGTGCTTGGCGTATCGTTAATCCGCAAGCTTGAAGGCGGCGAAGCGCACGTGCTGACCGCGCCGCTGGTTATCAATAAGCAAACTGGTGTTAAATTCGGCAAGTCCGAGGGCGGCGCCATTTGGCTTGACCCCGAGATGACTAGTCCGTACAAGTTCTATCAATTCTGGCTCAACTGCGACGACGAAACCAGCGAGGATCTCATCAAAATCTATACGCTGCTCAACCGCGACACTGTTGAGGCGCTGATTGATAATCATCGCGCTAACCCTGGCGAGCGCGCCCTACAGAAAACCCTGGCGCGCGAAGTTACTGATATTGTCCATGGCCGCCAGCGCCGCGAGAGTGTCGAACGGGTGACGGGCGTGCTATTCGGCGGCGGCGATATTGCAGCGCTGAATGATGAAGATTTGAACGCTCTGGCTAACGAAATTCCGACGGTTGACCTCGACACCACGGTGATAGCGGCCTTAGTTGACGCTGGCATTTGTGCTAGCAATGGCGAGGCGAAGCGCTTGATCAAGAGCGGTGCCATCAGTGTCAATGGTTCGAAAATTGCCGGCGACATGCCGCTGACCGAAATTAGCTTGCTCAAAAAAGGCAAAAACAATTTTGTTCTCGTACGATAATAAATTAAGAAGGAGAGTAGATTTATCATGAAAAAAATTATCGGTTTTGACCTGGACGACACGCTGGCGGTTAGCAAATCGGCGATTTCGCCGCGTATGGCGGATTTGCTGGGTCGGTTGCTCAAGAATTATCAAGTTTGCGTCATTTCTGGCGGCAAATTTGAGCAATTCCAAAAGCAGGTCATCGACAAGATGAGCGTTTCGCCGGAATTGCTGGCGCGCTTCCATATGATGCCGACTTGTGGCACGCGTTATTATACGTTTAACGTCGATGCGAACGAGTGGCAAACGCACTATAAAGAAGATTTCACCGACGAACAAAAGCAAAAAATTACCCAAGTCTTGGAAGAATCGGCGCGCAAATTTGATCTGTGGGAGGAAAATCCCGACGGCGAAATTATCGAAGACCGCTTGAGCCAAGTGACGTACTCGGCGCTAGGCCAGCAAGCCTCGCCCGAGAAAAAATACGCTTGGGCGGAAACCAACAAAGCTGTCCGCAAGCAAATGCGCGACGATGTTGCCGCCAAATTGCCGGAATTTGAAGTGCGCCTGGGCGGCACTACCAGCGTCGACATTACCAAAATCGGTGTCGATAAAGCTTATGGCATGAAAAAGTTGATGGAAGCCACCGGCGTGAGTAAAGAGGAAATTTTGTTCTTCGGCGACAAAATAGAAGAAGGCGGCAACGACTTCCCAGTGAAAAATCTCGGCATCGACTGCATCGCGGTGGAGCGCTGGCAGGATACGGCTTACGCGCTGGAAGGGATTAATGCTGTTAGCGAGTAGTCCTGTCCCTCTTATTCAAATTCAAAGGACTATTTTGACAGAGCTATGAATCTCGCGACTAGCCTCGATCAAATCAAAGGTGTCGGTCCTAAAACCGCAGCTGAGCTGCGCCAGGCGGGGCTCGAAACGGTTGGCGATATCTTGTTGTTTTTGCCGCGCAAGCACGAAGATTTCACGCACGTGACGCCGATCGCCGAGTTGAGTCCTGGCAAGGTAACGATTCGCGCTCGCTGCCAGCAAATCAGCACTCGGCCAGTCCGCCGTGGTTTGCGTCTGACTACGGCGGTGCTGGCCGACGACACTAGCAAGCTCAACGCTATTTGGTTTAATCAACCGTATCGAACGCAGCAATTAGGCGATAGTGATGAGTGGTTTTATTTTAGCGGCGAGTTCGAGTATAACTACGGCCGCTACCAGCTAACCAACCCGACAGCCGAACTCGCCAAGGAGCTGCCAGTACAAGCCGATCGGCTGCTGCCGGTTTACCATGCGG
>ERZ773083.336-NODE-336-length-40226-cov-15.918175_pt1 | contig 40226 bp, 36 predicted proteins | sample MGYA00511465_ERZ773083 | MGnify/ENA primary metagenome ERZ773083 (study PRJEB29015, sample SAMEA2738001) | human oral metagenome | biome: human oral; feature: human-associated habitat; material: dental | place: China | collected 2060 ... | reverse complement strand
GGGTCACTCTCTTTTTTGACGATAAGAAATATCTGTCGCTTTTTGGATGGCATGATCTTCAGATTGTTCAAGACAATACTGATGACGCTCTCTCTAAGCCGATTGATCCATCTAAACCTATCGTAGCCTCCGTGCCCTTTTTCAAAAACGAATGGCTTCCGCGGCACATATTGGCCTGCCACGGACATGTGTGGACCGATGATCCCGCCCTCATTAATGCCATACAAAACCTTGCTCAAAAACTTCTCCGCGAATCAGATGATCATTAAGCCCCATGCTCTTCTCGCCAGCGGGCAATAAAGTTCTTTACGTCGTCTCTGTATACAATACTTGCCTGCTTTTTTGGAAGGGAATTTAAGAACTGCTTTCCATATCGCTTGGATACAACCCGAGAATCCGCAAGAACAAGTATGCCCTTATCGCTGCCGCTCCGAATGAGTCTCCCCGCGGCCTGCTTCGTAGCAATAACGGCTTCCGGCAATGAGTATCTCCACCATGCGCGCTCTTCTCGCTGCGAGCGCTCTTTGGAGATTGGATCATTTGGGCTTGCAAACGGAAGCCGGGGAATCACGACACAACGCAGCGTGTCTCCTACGGCGTCAAAGCCCTCCCAAAACGATTTAAGTGCAAAAAGCGAACATGCCTCGTCCGCAACAAAGCGATCACGAAGATGCCGAGCAGATCCGCTCCGCTCTTGACATTCAAGCAATAAACCGTTCTCTGCAAGACGGGACTTGAGTCTTTCGTAGAGCTGCTCCATGTCTCGACGGTTCGTGAACAGCGTTAACACGGAGCCTCCCATACCAACATGGATGTCGTAGAGAACGTCTTCAAGAACTTGCAGGTATCTGGCATCGTTTGGCTCGGGAATGTCTTTTGGAACAACAACCGCCATATTCTCATCAAAATTAAAACTTGAATCAAGTTCTCTGCTCTGGTGTGAAAAGTCTCCTTTACTTAACCCGACCGCCGCATCAAAGTGATCAAAGTTATGCGAGACCGCCATGGTTGCCGAGGTAAAGACAACCGAGTGCATCTCTGGGAGCCATCTTTGTGCAAGCTCTTCTCCAATATCGAGCTTCTCGGCACAAAGCATTTCTTGTCCTCTATTGGATTTTGATCGAGAAAGCTGTGCGGAATATACGTAGCTCGTGTCTTTTCCCGCGCATATCAGCTGTAAGCCAAAGAAAAACTCTGACAAAAACGACGTTGATTCCTTAAGGTTTGCCGCCAGTTTGGCGTCTACCGGGCTCAAGGCAGCTCCTGCTTCATCAAAGGCTTTAATAGCGGGCTCTAAAGTCTCAATACAATGTGCTCCCGCATCTGCCACTTCTTTCCACTCTTCGGTCTCCCGTATTTCCCTGTCAATCCAAAGTGACACATTGCTGTATCCGCCGTCGCCCTTGGCAAGCGGCAGAAGGGCATGTACGCATGAAAAGAAGCCGGACGAGGCAACCATCGCGCGGGCCGTTGCGTATGCAGCCTTCACGAGTATGCGTTCGAGAAGAGATGCTCCTTCAAGCTTTGCGGAAGCCGCAATGATTGATGAAAGGGTACCGCTCTTTTGCGTGCCTAAAAACTCAAAACCTGCGCCGATCTTGTCGCCCTGTAACTCAATTGCCCACTGTCGGCGTGCCTCAGCTTCAAATCCATGAGCCTCGTCAATCACCCAATGCCTGATAGGAGGAAGTATCCTGCCGTCAACCGAAACGTTTCTAAGCAGGAGCGAGTGATTGGTTACCACGACATCAGATTCAGCGGCTCGCCGTCGTGCACCGTGTATAAGACACTCGTGCGGAAAATAAGGACATTGGTTGCGTAAGCACTCGCGAGAAGTCGTCGTAAGGAGCTTACGGGGCACATAGCGCCACCTGATACCAAGCGCATCCAAATCACCATCAATCGACTGGCACGAAAACGCATACGAGACGGCAAGCGCAGTGAGCATGTCAGCCGCAATGGAAGCCTGCGATCGACTCTCATGCTTATACAGGCCAAGCGGCAGCTCTTCCTCCACTGCCCTGTCCATCCTGTGAAGACACGGATAGTGTTCGTAGCCCTTAAGACTACAAAACGTTACGCCTCCGGGAATCACCCGATTAAGGACCGGCAGCTCATGAGAAATAAGCTGATCGGTGAGGGCATTTGTCTTGGTAGCAATACCAACGGTAACGTTGTTTGCTTTTGCAAACAAAACCTCCGGCAACAGATACGCAATCGACTTGCCCACACCGGTGCCCGCCTCAATTGCTCTATGTGATGATGTGGCAAGCGCCTTTCTCACTTCAAGCGACATTTCACATTGCTCCGGTCGCACCTCATATGAACCATACATACGAGAGATAAGGCCCTGCGGAGCAAACGCCTGCTTTATTTCAGATTCCGAAGAAACCTTGGGCGGCGGATCTTGATCTTTCGCGTCAGCGCGGATCTTTCCTTTTTTGCTGGCGACAAGTACGCTGCGTATGTCTTTCATTGAAAATGGTCGTGGTGATGTTCTTGTCGTCCCTGCCGCAAGAGCAGCCGCGACACCAGCGGTTATTTCATTTGATTGTGGGCCAAGGGAAGTCCCCGTCCCTTTTACCGCCTCTTGCTTCATGGCGGCAATGTGGGCAAAAATCGGCCGTAATGTCCACTCAACATCCTCGTGCATTTCTGCAAACATATCGAGAAGACCGCGGGGAAGATCCAGTAATCCCAAAAGTATAATGCGCCACATGCCCACAAGCGCATCAACGTCGTCGCTTGCACGGTGCGTTACCCGAAGCGCTCCAAAGGCCTCGGCCATACGCGAAAGCTTATGGGAAGACAGTCGTGGAAGTGCAATGCGTGAAAGAGAAAGCGTATCGATCCACGTATTGGAAACTTCATGCCCTCCGGGAACTCTCTCTATGAAAGTTCGGTCAAAAACGGCATTATGTGCAAGAACAGGGAGGCCTCCGACAAAATCTGCAAGTGCGCCTACGGCCTCTTTAGCACGCGGGGCTTTCGCGACGTCTTCATCGGTGATGTGTGTAAGCGCCACTATTTCCGGTGGAATAGGTTTTCGGGGGTCTACAAATGTTTCAAAGCGCTCGACAACCTCTCTACCGGAAATTTTTGCCGCAGATATTTCAATCAAACCACACGTTTTAAAAGAAAGGCCGGTAGTTTCGGTGTCAAGAACAACAATGTCTTCTTCAAGAAGGTCAAACTCCGTCGTTTTAGCCCGCTCGGCAAGCGTAAGATACGACGCTCGAATGTTTTCAGGAGTGTCGGGAAGAAGAAGATCTTGAAGCTTCCGTTGTGTGTCATCTTGCTGCGTGAGAGCTTCAGGCTCAAAGCTCTTCCCGCCGGAAAGATTTGTATTCGCTGTCTGCATATGCCTTATTGTGCTTGGTTTTTACCGTGTTCTTCAAGAGCGTACTCAATGAAGCGCGTGCAGAGCTCAGAAAACGGAATACCATCCGTGCGCGCCGAATCCGGAATAAGTGAGCGTTCCGTCATTCCTGGGATCATGTTTGTCTCAAGAATAACCGGGTTTCCATCGGCTTTTACAATAAAATCACTGCGAGAAACACCTCTGCAACCAAGAGCCTTATGAGCATATACGGCAAGCTCTTGAGCGCGTGCGTACACATCAGGTGCAAGCCGAGCAGGAGTAATGTGATGGAGCGATGCAGGCTCTGCCTTCACTTCAATGCTATAAAACTCATCTTCAAAAACAATCTCGACAATCGGGAGTGCCATGGGATGGTCGTTTCCGATAACGGGGACCGTAATTTCAGTACCCACCACACACTCTTCAATTAAAACTCTGTCACCTTGTACTCCCGCGTCTGCAATTGCTTGGAGAAGTTGGTCTTTGCTCGTAACTCGCGTAACACCAAAACTTGATCCATTCGCTGCCGGTTTAACAAAAATGGGAAGTCCCAAGTCCGTAACAACCTGCTCAATTTCCTCGTCGGTAAACTTCGTACCGGCGCTGACATCAATACCTTTGGGCACGGGGATACCGGCTTGCTTGTACATAAGCTTCGATACTTCTTTTTCGGTTCCCATGGCTGAAGCGAGCACCCCGGAGAAGGTGTAGGGAATATGGAGAATCTCAAGCAAGCCTTGAATACAGCCATCCTCTCCATAGTGTCCGTGCATCGCGACAAACGCCACGTCATATGAGCCCTTCACAAGCTTTTCTATGGCACCGGGAAGTGCGATATCAAGCAGCTCAACCTTTTCAAAACCTGCCTGTTTAAGAGCCTTTTTGACTTCTTCTCCCGATTGCAGAGAAATTTCATGTTCGTCAGACCAACCTCCGGCCAAAACAATGACTGAAAGCTTTTTTAATTCATCGCGCGTCATGTACGCTCCTTCAAAGTCAGCTGCTAAAATACACCCAATAAAGATTTCTCTTATAAGAGGATACCGCGAGAAGACAATAAGATTACGGACAAGGATAAAAATGCAGTCAGATACTACCCCCAGCGATGCTTATTTCCCAAAACATCCCTTCCCTTCAGCTAAGCGTAGCCTAAAGACACTTTCCCATACAGAAATCGTTGACCTTGTGGAGAGCCTCGGACAACCCAAGTTCCGTGCAAAGCAATTGGAAGATTGGATTTGGTCTAAGGGTGCAACTTCGTTTGATCAGATGAGCAACCTCCCAAAGTCACTTCGGGAGGAGCTTGCAAAGGCGGTTTCTTTTCAAAGCGTCACTCAGGTGACCCGTCAACTCTCCCAAGATGGCAGCCGTAAATATCTCCTCCAATATCCGGATAATGTATGTGTCGAATGCGTTGGCATGCCAACGGGAAATAAACTTGCCGTTTGCGCATCAACACAGGCAGGATGCGCTATGGGATGCGCTTTTTGTGCCACTGGAGCAGCCGGGCTCACGCGGTCTCTCTCAGCATCTGAAATCTACGACCAGGTTCTTCACATCCGAAATGACTTTGAAATGCGTGTTTCAAGCGTTGTCTTTATGGGACAGGGAGAACCCTTCATGAACTATGACAGTGCTCTTGAAGCGCTAAGACTTCTCAATTCCCCTCACGGTCTTGGTATTGGCGCACGTCATCTTACAATTTCTACCTGCGGTGTTATTCCAATAATTAAGCGTTTTGCAAACGAGCCAGAGCAGTTTACTTTGGCGGTCTCCCTCCACTCTGCCGTTCAAAAAACTCGCGATATGCTTATGCCCGGAGTCCGAAAATACTCTCTTCTCCATCTGTACGACATCATGGGAGAATATGTCGAGAAGACCGGACGACGCCCTACCTATGAATACGCCCTTATTGGCGGCATAAACGACTCTGAAAACGAGCTTGGAGCCCTTCGCGATTTCTGCCGTGGAACCCTTGCGCATGTTAATCTCATTCAATTAAACGAGATTCCGGGATCTAGATTTCATCCCTCAACCCCAGCCCGCGCACAACAATTTGTCACGAAGCTGGGTGAAGTTGGCGTTGAGGCTACTATAAGAATTTCTCGCGGAGCAGACATTGACGCTGCCTGCGGACAGCTTAGTCAAAAACTTCGTCAGCTCTAAGACAATCGCTTGGATATTAGAACTTTTGTTCTAATATCCAAGTTCAGACCATTGACAGTCTATACTCTGTCTATGTTCATCAAGGTTTATCGAATGATCCTCAACGCCGGATGCATCCAAAGCAGAAAGAACTCTTTTTGTTGAAAAAATAGTCTTTTTCCCCGCTGTAATTACTTTTCTTCGAGCGTCTTTTGTAAGAAGACAATAGATTGTGGCAATTGCGGCTCCTGCAAAAATACCGGATACAAAAAGCAGCCGAGGCCTAATCCTCACGAAGACCATCCCCCTGAGTTAGAAGACCAACAAGTCTTGCCAGTTCTTCGTCATCCGAAAATTCTATTTCAATCTTGTTCTTTCCGCGAATATTTCGAACCTTCACCGTTGTGTCAAGCGCAAGACGTAGTTGTCGAGCAGCTCTCTTATATGTTTGAGGTAATGGCTGCCGCTGAACTTTTACGTTCTCTCTGCCAGAAAAAAGTGGTGCAAGGTTTTCTGTCTGTCTCACCGACAAATTCTCTTCTATTACCTTCTGGGCGAGCTTTAGACGACCTTCTTCTCCGGCAACCGCTAAAATTGCGCGGGCATGTCCCGCCGAGAGCTGTCCCGAAGCCATATACTCCTGAATTTCTTTTGGAAGATCTAACAAACGCAAAGTATTTGTAATGGCTGAGCGAGACTTTGAAATAATCTTCGAAAGTTGTTCTTGAGTAAGGCCGTCTTTTTTTATAAGTTCCTGATATCCGCGCGCTTCTTCGATAGGACTTAAATTTGATCTCTGAAGGTTTTCGATAAGAGCCAGCTTAAATACTTCTTCATCAGATATGTCTCTAATAATAACAGGAACTTCCTTCAAACCAGCTTTTTTAGCCGCTTGATAACGTCTTTCTCCGGCAACTATTTCAAATCCCTGGTCCTTTTTTCTCACAAGTAACGGCTGTAATACACCGTTTTGTTTTATAGAATCCGCAAGCTCCTCAAGTTCTGTCTCATCAAATTGCTTTCGCGGCTGATCTTTATTTGGCTTTAACTTTGAAAGCGCAAGCGCTGTCGTTTCTTTTGGCCTTCCTGTCTCTGCATTAGCTTCGCTAATTAACGATGAGAGACCTTTACCCAACCCTGATTTTTTAGCCACGACGAATCACTTCCTTTGCAAGCTTCACGTATGCGAGAGATCCTTTACTAATACGAGCATACATACTTATTGGTAGTCCATGACTTGGAGCTTCCGCTATTTTAATATTTCGGGGAATGAGAGTTTTAAACATCTTATTGCCAAAGTAGTTTGAAACTTCTTCAACTACTTGCTTTGAAAGAGTGGTACGACTGTCAAACATAGTCATTACTACGCCAAACACTTCAAGATCCGGGTTAAGATTGCTTTGAACCATGGCCATAGATTCAAGAAGTTTTGAAACTCCTTCAAGGGCATAATATTCACACTGAATTGGAACAAGAAGACTATCGGCTGCGACAAAAGCGTTTATAGTAAGAAGACCAAGCGACGGGGGACAGTCAATAAATACATAATCAAACTCGTCTTTTACCTCTTCAATTGCTTTCTTTAATACATACTCTCGATTTTCCTTATTTACAAGTTCAATTTCAGCACCGGCAAGTTGTATGGTTGCGGGAACAACAAAAACACGTTCTTCTGGAGTTGGAAGAATGAGGTTTTTAATGGAATATTCGTTGAGAATCACATCGTAAATATCATGTTCAAGCTCTTCTTTTTCTATTCCATACCCACTTGTAGCGTTTCCTTGGGGATCAAAATCAATAAGGAGTACTTTCTTCTTTGTCTCTCCAAGAGCAGCAGTTAAGTTGACAGCTGTTGTTGACTTTCCAACTCCTCCTTTCTGGTTAATAATCGCAATAACCTTACAATCCTTCTCGGGATATGCACGCTTTTGGTCTTTATAGTCCATATTTCCTCCGAATTGACCCAAAACGTTACCGACATAATAATCTTGCCGAATGTTTCACGTGAAACATTCGGCATTTCTTTGCGCAATAATCGTACACTAATTGTCATCCACAAAGTGGATGTTTTTTTGCTTCTCCATTTTTTCTCGGTAAGATTATCCTTGATTCCTTATTCTTTTGAAAAATGAGAATCTCCCGATGTCCAAATTCGTTCGGTAACTCAAATGTTTCACGTGAAACCGTTTTAAATCCACAAAGTTTTGCCATCTGAAGTGCGTCTTGAAGCTCTTTTTCCTCAATATTTGCCTTTTGTAAAAGGAGTTTTCCTTGATCCATCAGAAACGGCTCGGCGTATTCCATAACAACATTTGCTTTTGCTACAGCTCGGGCAACAACAAATCGAAAGCTTCTTTTCATTTTTGTTTCTATTTCTTCTGCACGCATTTGTTTTGCGATAATTCTATCCTGTATTCCAAGCTGCTCGGCAAACTCATTTACCGCAGAAATCTTCTTTCCAATAGAATCAATAAGAAGCCCTTTACACTCTAAGACACAGCCAAGAGGAATTCCAGGAACTCCACCTCCGGTTCCTATATCACAAAAAGAATCTTCTTCTGAACATGGCATAAATTTTGACAGCAAAAGGGAGTCCACTATATGGAGTACGAGTGCACTGTCTATATCAGTAATACGGGTTAAATTGAGAGTTTTGTTTTTTTCAAATAGTAATTCAAGATACGTGAGAAGAAGTTTCCTTTGTTCATGCGTTGTAGAAAGATCATACATATTAAGAAGCCTCAAAAGTTTCTTTTCATTCTCCTCTATATATATTTTCTCCATATCCAGTGACTCCTTACTCTTACTAAAATGACAAAACCTTCTATAGCAGAAACTCTTGTCAAAAGAAAAGGGAGGATTTCTCCTCCCTTAGTGTACTTGTTATAAGAAAAAACTTAAACATTCACTGCAGTAATAACAACACGCCTATAAGGATCCTCACCTTCAGAATGAGTGGTAACTTGATCCTCTCCACGAAGTGCAATATGTACAAGACGGCGCTCGTACCCATTCATTGGAGCAAGAGCTATACGATTCCCGTTTTTCTTCACTCGTTCAGCGGCAGAGCGTGCCATGCTTTGAATCTTTGCTCGACGACGGCTCTTATATGATTCTACGTCCACAACTATTGGATAATAGAAGTGAAGAGAAGCACTCATAAGTGAGGAGAGTACCATTTGAAGGGCGTCCAACGTATTTCCATGGCGACCAATAAGAATAGCTAAATCCCCTCCCGTAATATCGAGAATAAGTTCTCCCTCGTCTCCGTCGTACTCATCAATCTCACATTCATGCTCGCCAAAAAAGGAGAGAAGATGCTTAAGATACAGGACCGCCTTATCGGCTATCTTATCCATCTCAGAATCCGTTAAAGCGATACCATTTTCATAATGGGATTTGATCTCGCTAAATTCGTCTGTTATGCCTTCTACAGAGAGAGAAACCTGGGAAAGATCGCTCTCGTCCATATCAATTTCTTCCACGCCATCCTCCATTATTATATAAAAATATTAACTATTATCTTTTCAGACCTTCGCTAAGCTCTTGTTTTAAAGTAACGTAGATTTCTAATTCTTTTTATGCTGACGCGGCTTTTTCTCTTTTCGCACTACATCAACCTCAATAGGCTTATTTTCCATCTGTGCAGCTACCTTGGCTTTTTCTGACTCAAGAATCTTATTTGTGATAAGTTTCTGCTGAATAACCTGCCAAAGAGAAGACGTTACGTAATACAAAAGGACGGCAGCAGGAACGGTCCAACCAAACCAAAGCATCACAAGAGACATCATGCCTCCCATGAGCATCTGCTGTTGTTTCTGCTCAGAAGCTCCGTTGTTGGCATTCATCATCATAGGAATAAAGGTAAGTACACCAAAAAGTATGACAAAAACGAGGTACGGAATTACCCCGGTAATGCCAGAAGAAGCAAAAATCTCAGCGGGTGAAGATGCAATGGAGGAGAGGATTCCATAAAAGTGAGCATCATGAGGGACGTTTCTTGCAACGGTAAAGAGTGCAAAGAAGATAGGCATCTGTAAAAAAATCGGGAGACATCCGCCGAGAGGATTAAATTTTATCTCAGCATAGAGTTTACGCATTTCCTCTTGCTGTCTAACCGGATCGTCTGCATATCGATCTTGAATCTCTTTAAGTTTTGGCTGCACCACTTGCATACGAGCCATCGATGCTGTTTGCTTATTTGTAAGCGGTACAAGAAGCAAACGGATAATGATGGTTAAGATAATGACCGCAAGACCCCAGTCACCACAAAACCCTTGGATTCCCGAAAGAATCGAAGTAAGTAAGTTAATAATCCAATCCCACATAGTTCCTCCGATCCGCTCCTTCACGGAACGGGATCATAGCCTCCGGCATGAAAAGGATGGCATCTAAGAATCCGTTTAATAGCAAGTCTGCTTCCTTTTCCAACACCATATTTTTGTATCGCCTGAACTGCATATTCTGAACAAGTTGGCGTATAAATACAATGTGCCCGAAACAAAGGAGATATGTTTCGTTGGTAGAAGCGAATTGCTCTTAAAAAGCAACGAGCGAGAAAAGAAGTTCTTCTCGATACGTTCATAAGATACCAACTTTTCCGAGTAACCTTTGTAGCTCACGCGAGACATCCTGTAAGGATGCATTATGGGTTTGAGGCGTTGCAAAAAGAATAATACCGTATCCTTCCACAGGTAGACTTTCTATACGAGCAGCTTCTCGTAATACTCGCTTACATCTGTTTCTAACTACGGCATTCCCTAATCTTTTTGGTGCTACAAAAGCAACACGAGCTTCGTCACCCTCACAAGTCTTTGCTACTCGGATACAGATAAGAGAGCCATAGGCTCTCTTTCCGCAAGAGAAGACCCTTTCGAACTCACGGGGAGACTTAATGGTCTTCATAGAAACAAATCCTAAACGGTAAGGCGCTTGCGCCCCTTAAGGCGGCGACGAGCGAGCACGGCACGACCATTCTTGGTTGCCATACGTGCACGAAAACCATGGGTAGTAGCGCGTTTGCGCTTATTAGGCTGGTAGGTACGCTTCATAACTATTCCCTCCCGGACGGGTACTATATCAAGCAAAAAGCCTTCAAATTGTACGCGCCCTATACCAAATTTGTCAATCAAATTGCAGATACTTGTAAAGGTTTGCTTTTACTTTCGAAGAAAGATTGATACTTATGTTGTAGAAACCGTCTTTCATTTCATCAATATATACCTGAATGAAATGTTTCTTTTCGTTCATAATGATATGAAATGATACTATTACTTCAGCACTTTTCTATTTGTACTATAGTTTTCAACATATTGTTTACTGTTTGTTGAAAACTGTTATTCATTTGAAATGTTGTGAAAAGTTTTTAACATAATGTTAAAAACTTGTTGAAAAGGAAGTTTTGTGGCACGGGATTTTTATCCGTTTGTAGAAGAGACACCAACAGATGTTTCTTCTACAAACAACAAAGACAACATAGAAGAACTTACTGTTCGTTATGAAACGCGTATTGCCGTATATGACGATGTTGCCGCTGCTCCCCGTGTTGTTGTGATTGAACCCACAGAAATTCGTTCATATCTTGAAGAAATCGTTCAGGCAGTTAACCGCCTCTCTCACGAGCAAGGTGGCCAAATTCCTTTTATGGTAATGCGTGAGATTGTAGAAAACTTCATCCACGCACATTTTGCGTCTCCTACCATTACCATCCTTGACCACGGTAACACCATTCGTTTTTCGGATAGGGGACCGGGTATTAAAGAAAAGGAACTTGCTCTTCAATATGGGACTTCAAGTGCCACCGAATCAATGAAACACTACATTAGAGGCGTTGGCTCAGGTCTTCCATATGCTCAGCAATACATGATTGATAAAGGTGGAAGTCTTACCATTGAAGACAACATCTCAGGAGGAACCGTTGTTACTATTTCAACACGATCTGCCTCTGATGCCCATATACAAACACATCCTTCAACAGAAAAGGTAGAGATATCACCAAGAGAAACTTCTTCCCAGCGTTCTCTTAAACAAGACAGTTCTTCTCGCGATAAAAACCCAGATATATCACAAATTTCTCTTCCTAAAATAGAAATTTCACCAAGGGGACAAAAAGTCTTTGCATATCTCTCGGAACACGAACTTGTTGGTCCAACAGAACTCGTTCGTATGTATGGTCTTTCAATTCCAACCTGGTCTCGTGAACTGAGAAGCTTAGAAGAAATTGGTCTTATTAGGAAGATAAGTCAAAAGTACCAGCTTACACAGGCCGGACTTGCCTTGCTTTAGGTTCTTTTATCAAGAATCTGCGAAAGTTTTCAACAATTCCACAAAACGAAGGCGAAGTTTTCAACAATCCAGAGTATACTAAATGACCCTTTTAACACTTATCGTTTGGTGGGTAATGGACATTTCGCTTGAATCAAGTGCGACAGAGTTGTGGCAGGACACCATTGATCTTCTCATTCAAGAGGATCAACCGGCTCCTTTTGTTGCTATGCTACAGAGCTGCATCCCTTTATCTCTTGAGGGATCAATTTTGTCTGTTAAAACAAACCTGCGAGGTGCCTATAACAATATCGTAAAAAATCAACCCGTTGTAGAGCATTATCTCTCCAAAGCCGCTTTTAGAGATACAAAGCTTTCTATTAGCTTTGTACAACAAACAAAAGATTTGACGGCACAGGAGAAAAGTAAAAACCCCTCTTTTAACCCTTTTACTTCAGTTGTATCTCCTGAAGAGATTCATAGTTGGAATGAATCTTCTCACCAAAATACACAGGCCTCTCATACCACCCAGAGAAAACACCTTTCCAAAAAGAACATAATGGATGTAAAAAAGAGGAATAACCCTCTTATTGAGAAGAAAATTACCGATGAAACGTCAAAACTCACGTTTGATAGATTTGTTGTTGGTGAAGAGAATGAATTTGCTTTTGAACAAGCTCTTCGTGTAGCAAACGATGAAAAAGGAAAAGGAAACCCTCTTTTTATCTATGGGAGTAGTGGTCTTGGTAAGACACATCTTCTGCGCTCAATACAAAACTACATTATAGAAAACGACCCAAGCCGGCTTTGTGTCTATAAAAACGCCACTTCTTTCATTGACGACTACACGCGTGCCATGAGAAACAAAGCTGATGGCGCACCTCAAATTCTCACTGAAGCCTATCAAGACATTGATGTTCTAATTATTGACGATGTACAAAAACTTGCCGGAAAAGCGGGTACATTAAGTTTCTTTTTTGATACGTTTAACTCTCTTAAAACAGACGGGAAACAGATTGTTCTCGCTGCTGATAGAACCCCTTCTGATCTTGGACTTGGAGCTGAGGGATTTGATGAGCGTATTACTACCAGAGTGAGCTCCGGTATTGTTATTGGTATAGAACAACCTAGTTATGAAATGAAAGTAAACCTCATTAACACGTTTTGTGAGCGCATTCACAACGAAGCTGTTACAGAAGGGCTTACATATCTGCAAGGCACACTTTCTGAAGAAACAATTCAATATATGGCCGAGAGAAGCGGTCAAAGCATCCGTGTTATTGAAGGATTCTGTAATCGTTGTGTCGGCGAACAAACGCGCGCAGAAGAAAAGGGTAAATCCATTACTCGTGACGATATCGATAAGATTGCCTCAACCGTTTGGCCTAAAGAGACAAAAATCATTACGGTTACTAAGATTCAACAGGCTGTAACTTCTCGATATGGTATCAGCCATGATGATTTGATCGGTCAAAAACGCAGTCAAGACATAGCAGAAGCACGTCATGTTGCAATTTGGCTCTCTCGAAATCTTTGCGATCTCACGCTTGGCGACATAGGCAAGAACTTCGGAGGTCGTTCTCATGCAACCGTTAAACATAGTATTAAGGTTGTTGATGATTGGCAAAGAGAAAATAAACAACTTTATGACCGTGTATTTCATCTTCAAAGAGACATCACCGAAGGAAAGAGTGAGTAATGAAGAAAACATGTTGGAAGTATGTTGAAAGATGTTGAAAACATCGAAGACATCTCAGAGAAGGGAATGCAAACAGAAAGATATGTCAAAAGAGGTTTAAAGATACACGTGAATACCGAAAGATTTTTCTGACTTCTACCTGTTTCTTTTCACCTTTTTCTACATTTCAACAAAGCTTATTATTACTACTGTCCTTTTTCTTTTACTATTATATAAAGAAGGGAATGTTATGAACTTTACGGTTAGTCAGTCCTCATTACAAACCGCCCTCGATATTGTAATGAAAGGTATTGGATCAAATCCTTCATTACCTATTCTCTCTGGTGTATATCTGAAGGCTCAAGAAGGAACTCTTGAGATTCAATCAAACGATCTTACCGTCTCCATTAAACATAAAGTGGCAGCTAATATTGAAGAAGAAGGAGAAACGGTTGTTTCTGCCAAAGTTCTGCAGACTATTGTAAAAAACCTTCCTGATGCGGCTATTACTTTTAAATATGAAGATGAAGGAATAAAGCTTACCTGCCAAAAGTCAACATATCACCTCACGGTTCTTCCTGTAGCAGATTGGCCAGCATTCCCTGAAGTTATTCCCGAGAAGAGCATCGAGCTTCCGAGTGCACTTCTCGCTAAGATGGTTGATAAGATATATAGAGTGGTTTCCCATGATGTTTCTCGTCCTATTCTTCAAGGAATTTTCCTTACTGCAGAAGAAAACACCATTCGTCTTGTAGCAACCGACTCATTCCGCCTTGCGGTTTGTGATACGCATACCGATACTCCGACCGGAGAAAAGTTCGAAGCAATAATCTCGGGTGAAGCAATTCACAATGTTCTTTCAATGCGTACCATGACCGAAACTATTATGGTGGGAATAAGTGATAACCAAGTGGTGTTTACTTTTGGAAATACCACACATGTTTCAAGAAAGATTGAAGGAAACTATCCTGATTATAAAAAACTCTTAGCTCCCTCTTGTTCTACTGCAATAACACTCCCTATTGAAGAGACCTCTGCCGCAATTAAACATGTATCTGTCGTTGCTCTTCAAAACTTTGCAGTACGACTTGATATTGACGCTGAAGGTGGAGAAATTTGTTTCTCATCCTCTTCGCCTGATCAAGGAAATGCCTCTGAAACTATAAAAGCAGACGTTGAAGGAAAGTCACTTACGATAGGGTTTAATTATCAATACGTATTTGACTGCTTAAATGCTCTCTCAGAGCAAAAAAGTGTTCGTTTTGAATTGTTAAGTGAAACACAACCTGCAGTATTTAAAGCAAGCGGTAAGATTAACTACCTCTACCTTCTTATTCCGGTTCATCTGTAAGTAGGGTTTGTGGGACTTATCGTCAACAACATATCGCTTGTAAATTTCCGCAACTTTCGGATGTTGAGTGTAGATTTTTCACAATCTATAACGATTCTTGTTGGACATAATGCCGTAGGAAAAACAAACACAATAGAAGCACTTCAAATGCTTACTGCCGGGTATTCGTTTAGAAAACCTACTCCGGTACAGCTTATCCTTGAAGGAGAGAAACAAAGTAAGATTCATGCCCATCTTACGGGAGACGGTCGGGTTATTGATCTTTCTTGCACAATTTCTTCCTTACGCCGACAGTATGAGAAAAATGGAAAGAAGTGTCATGCAACTGACATTCCAGGAGATCTTATGTCGGTTCTCTTTACGCCTGATGACCTTGCGTGCATTAAGAGGAGTGCCTCATATCGAAGGGGAGAGATTGATGACTTTGGAAAGCAGGCAAACAAAACGTACGCAAAAGTACTTGCGGCATATTTGAGAAGTATTGAACAAAGAAATAGACTCTTAAAAGAGAATGTTGTTGACTTTAGTTTACTTAATGCATGGGATACTTCAGTTGCTCTTGGTGGAGCAGCACTGCTTCGTGCACGTCTAAAACTGTTTAGAAGACTTTCAGCCAAAACAAGTGAGATTTATAAACAAATCAGCGGGGGAGAAAACCTTGTTTTGCGATACGAGTCGAGCATAGGAGAGATATCGGCTGATCAAACAAAAGAGGAATTACTGGATAAGTTCCTTTCATCTCTTAAGGACGCACATAGTATTGATGAAAGACGTCAACAAACCACTGTTGGTCCTCATAGAGACGATATTGTCTTTTTAATTAACGGAAAAGACGCTCGGATGTATGGATCTCAAGGTCAACAACGTTCCGTTATTCTCGCTCTTAAGATGGCAGAGGTTTTAGTATCAGAAGAGATTCTTGGCACAAAGCCGCTTTTGCTTCTTGATGATGTCATGTCTGAACTTGATAAAAGTCGTCGTGAAGCAATCATGAATTTTACGTTTGGAGATATTCAAACCGTTATTACCACAACTAATCTAGGATATTTTTCTCCGGATATGGTCGATGTTGCAAAAGTGGTGAGTTTTGAATGAATACACACCATATGTCTTTTAAAAAAGATGGTTTTCAAAATGAAGAGCAAGAGCAAAAAAGAGGTGGCGAGAAGAACCTTTCTTCTCTTTTAACTTCTTATTTTGAAAAGACTCGTGTTACGGATACCTCAAGCACTAACCACGCAGCCCTTCTCGCGTGGTACCGTGTGGCAGGGATCGCTGAGAAAGAGCATACAACAGGCGTATTTGTTGTACCGGCAAAATACAACCAGCCGCCGAAACTGATTGTGTATGTTGATTCAAATTCGCTGCGTATTGATTGTATGGCTCGTCGAGAGGTATATCTGCAAAGGTTTGCCACTGTTGGTCATGAGTTTTCATGTCTTGAATTCAAACTTTCGAAGTATAAAAAGAAGCAAATAACAGCTGATGTTCGTCTTGTGGCCGAGCCGGAGAAAAAATACTATACTGCTCCGGAAAGCGAACTGACCCAAGACCAAAGAGAAGCAATTGAAAATATTGTAAAAATGCTTCCCGAGTCATATCGTGAGGAAGGATATAAGGCCGTCCTTGCTTCTTTTCTTCGTAAGAAGTGTGAATAGTCGAGAAAAGGTAAAACCACCCCACAAATACGTTCAGGATGCGTAATGAGACGTAATTTTAATGGTGAGATGGTAAATTTTCACATGGCCAAGGGTATTTTACGGAAAATGAAGTAGAATAAATAGGTTATTTATCTGAGTCAAAAGAGAGGACAGCGGGTGGCAAAAGAAAAGAAGTCAAACTACAGCAGTGATGACATTACTGTTCTTGAAGGACTGGAACCGGTTCGTAAACGCCCCGGTATGTATATTGGTACCACTTCTTCTGCAGGTTTGCACCATCTTGTATGGGAGATTGTTGACAACTCAGTAGATGAAGCCCTTGCAGGATTTTGTACCAAAATTAAGGTAACGGTACATGCAGATAACTCCGTTTCCGTTGAGGATAATGGTCGCGGCATTCCCGTTGATATACACCCAAAAAAGAAGATACCGACGCTTGAGGTTGTTCTTACCATCCTGCACGCGGGAGGAAAGTTCGATAACAGCGCGTATAAAGTCTCAGGCGGCCTTCATGGTGTAGGTGTCTCGGTAGTTAACGCACTTTCAAAGCGCATGATTGCCGAGGTAAAACGTGACGGTAAGATCTATCAAATGGAGTTTAAACGCGGTAAAACCACTCAAAAAATGAAAGAGATTGGTAAAACTAAATCAACGGGTACCACCATTACCTTCTGGCCCGATGATACTATTTTTGAAACCACAACGTATAATTTTGATACGCTGCGTGACCGTCTTCAGGAAACCGCATTTTTGAACAAAAACCTGAAGATCGTCTTAACGGATGAGCGCGAACTCATTCCGCGTGTGGTTGAGTACCAATATGCAGGCGGTATTATTGACTTTGTTAAGTATTTGAATGACGAGAAGACCGTCCTTACAGGGCTTTCTAAGCCAATCTATATCGAGGGTTCTTCTGAGCCTGATGCTCCTGCATCGCAAATGGGCGAGGTAGAAGTTGCTATCCAATGGAACACCGAGTTTAATGACCGAACGCTTTCCTTTGCAAATGATATCTATACCGAAGAGGGCGGTATGCACCTTGAGGGATTTCGCACCGCATTAACGAAAGCAGTTAATGATTACGGTACTCGTCAAGGAATCCTCAAGGAGAAGGACCCCAAACTTACCGGTGATGATATCCGTGAGGGACTTACCGCAGTCATTTCGGTCAAACTTCCCGATCCTCAGTTTGAAGGCCAAACAAAAGCAAAGCTTGGCAGCTCGTATATGCGTACTCTGACCAACAAGATCGTATCTTCGGGTCTTGCGGAGTATCTTGAGGAACACCCCAACCAGGCAAAAGAGATTCTCAAAAAAGCTACCCAGGCAGCAAAGGGTCGTCTTGCCGCTCGTAAAGCGCGTGAGGCGACGCGGCGTAAAGGGCTTCTCGAATCGGCATCTCTTCCAGGAAAGTTGGCGGATTGCTCGGTAAAAGACCCCGAAATGACCGAACTTTTCATTGTCGAGGGAGACTCCGCAGGCGGTTCGGCTAAGATGGCACGAGATCGTTCCATCCAGGCGGTATTACCACTGCGCGGAAAGATTCTCAATGTTGAGCGTGTACAAGCTCACCGCGCTCTTTCTTCAGATACCATTACTTCACTTATTACCGCAATTGGCACCGGCGTCGGCGAAGAATTTAATCTTGAAAAGGCACGCTACCATAAGATTGTTATCATGACCGATGCCGATGTTGACGGCTCTCACATCCGTATTTTGCTTCTCACCTTCTTCTACCGGTATATGAAGCCTATGATTGACGCCGGCTATATCTACGTGGCACAACCACCGCTTTATCAGATTAAAGCCAAGGGTAAAAAGCACGGCAAATACATTTATACCGATGAAGAGCTTGCCGTTGAAGCCAAACAGTTTGAAGACAGCTCAAAGTATACGGTTCAGCGCTACAAGGGTCTTGGCGAGATGGATCCTGAGCAGTTGTGGTCAACCACTATGGAACCGAAGAACCGCATCCTTTTGAAAGTAACCATTGATGATGCAATGGCTGCCGACAGAGCAGTTGCCGATCTTATGGGAAATCAGGTTGAAAAGCGCAAGGACTTCATTCAGACCCATGCAAAAGACGTGCGATTCCTCGACATTTAGATCTTCTCGCGAGCGCTGAGAGAAGTTGTTTTTGCAACCAGTGAAAGGGTAGATAGTGGCAGACGATACACATACACACGACAACGATATATCAAACGATATCGAAGATCGTGATTTTGATAATCAAGATGAGCGCGAAGACGAATATGACGAGAATGACGGAGAGCTTGACGAGTCAAGTGAGGATGAGTTTGATGCCGAGACCGGTGTAAGCCTTGCCGGAGCCACCGTGTCTCACACCATTACCGATGAGGCGGGAACACGTCTTGATCTTTCCGACATTCATGGCGGTACGCTTAAGCCGACTGACATGGCCGACGAAATGCGCACGTCGTTCTTGGAGTACTCCATGTCCGTCATCGTTGCCCGTGCACTTCCGGATGTGCGTGACGGACTTAAACCAGTGCACCGCCGCATTCTCTATGCTATGAACGAAGCCGGTATTACCCCTAATAAACCGCATAAAAAGTCCGCATGGGCCGTCGGTGAAGTTATGGGTAAGTATCACCCACACGGAGACTCTGCCATTTACGATTCCATGGTGCGTATGTCGCAGGACTTCTCGATGCGCCTGCCGCTCATTGACGGTCATGGTAACTTTGGCTCCATTGATGGCGATCCACCGGCAGCCATGCGTTATACCGAGGCTCGTCTGACTCGCTCCGCCATGGAGATGCTTGCCGACCTCAATAAAAACACCGTTGATATGCAGCCAAACTACGACGAGGCCCTGACGGAGCCTGCCGTACTTCCTGCCCGTTTTCCAAACCTCTTGGTAAACGGTTCTTCGGGTATTGCCGTTGGTATGGCCACCAACATCCCGCCGCACAATTTGGGCGAGGTTACCGAAGCCGTATGCATGATGATTGACAACCCCGATGTCACCACGGAAGAGCTCATGGAAGTGCTTCCGGGGCCTGACTTCCCAACGGGCGGCATCATCATGGGAACGCAAGGTATCAAAGACGCATACGAAACCGGACGCGGCTCCATCACGGTTCGCGCTAAAGTGCACGTTGAATCCACTAAAAACGGCCGTCAACGCCTTGTTGTGACAGAGATTCCGTATCAGGTTAACAAGGGTCTTTTGCAAGAAAAGATCGCGCAAGCGGTTAACGAGAAAAAAATAGAGGGAATCTCCGACATGCGCGACGAGTCAAACCGTAAGGGAATGCGCATTGTTATCGACCTCAAACGCGGAGAAGTTCCTCAAGTAGTTCTTAACAACCTCTATAAGCGCACACAGCTTCAGTCCAATTTTGGCATCATTGACCTGGCCTTGGTTGACGGCGTGCCTCGCACGCTTTCCCTGCGGGAGATCCTGCGCTGCTACATTGATCATCAAATTGATGTGGTGCGTCGTCGTACCGAGTTTGACTTGGATAAGGCGCTCAAGCGCGTTCATATCTTGGAAGGCTTGCTGACGGCTGTCGATAACATCGACGAGATTGTCCATATTATTCGCAGCTCACAAGATGATGCCGAAGCAAAGCGCCGCATGCATGAGCGCTTTGACCTCGATGACATTCAAGGTGAAGCAATTTTGCAGATGCGTCTGCGCCGTCTTACCGGCCTTGCACGCCAAGATCTTGTTGATGAGATTTCTCAGCTTCGTGAAGACATTGCATATTACGAGGATCTTCTCGCCCACGAAAACAAGATTCTGGCAGTCATTGCAGATGAGCTCCGTGATATTTCCAACCGCTTCTCAAATAAGCGCCGTACCCAGATTTCTGACCAGGATGTTCAAAATTTGGACGTCGAGGACCTTATCGCTGAAGAAGATATGGTCGTTACCGTTACGCATGCCGGGTATGTAAAGCGCGTCCCCGTTGAGATTTACCGGTCTCAGAAGCGCGGCGGTAAGGGAGTTCAAGGTGTTTCTCTTAAAGAGAACGATTTTGTTGAGGAGCTCTTTGTTGCGTCAACACACGATTACGTGCTGTTCTTTACGAACTTTGGCAAGGTCTACCGAGTAAAGGTGCACGAGCTTCCCGTGGGAAATCGTACTACCAAGGGAAATGCGATTGTAAACGTTTTGTCCCTCTCGGAGGGAGAGAAGATCGCGGCTGTCATTACAACTCGTGATTTCCCTGCCGAGAATTATCTGATGTTTGCCACCAAGCAAGGCATGGTCAAAAAGACCGCCATGTCCGAGTATGACCGTACGCGTAAAGACGGCATCATTGCCATTAATCTCAAGCAGGGCGATGAGCTGGTCAATGTCCGTCGTGTTCATCCGGGCGACAAGGTAATCCTCTGCTCCTCTGATGGCAAAGCGATTCTCTTCGACGAGTCACAGGCTCGCGCCATGGGTCGCGGCACTTCAGGGGTGCGCGGCATTATGCTCAAGGGTGAAGCAACCATGCTTGGTATGGAGATTACAAACGGCAACGGTGACCTCTTTGTTATTACCGAGAAGGGCTACGGAAAGCGTACGGCGGTATCCGAGTATCCTGAGCACAAGCGTGGCGGACAAGGTGTCTTTACCATTACGATGACGGCCAAGAAAGGCAAGTTGGTTGCATGTCGTGTGGTCGGACCGCAGCATGAAATCATGATTATGTCTGAGGAAGGCGTTGTTATCCGCGTTAAGGCCGTAGACATCTCCAAGTTGGGTCGCTCAACACAGGGTGTCAAAGTCATGAATATCGGTGCTGATGACCATGTTTCTGCCATTGCCCGTATGATTGTCCATAAGAAGAAGGCTCCAAAGCATGCGGAAAACCAGGGAATGCTTGATTTGGCAGCAGCAGGAGCAAGAGACGCCGACGAAACCGAGGTCGTTGACCTTGGTGATGAGGAAGAGCTCGATGAGTCCTTGATTGACGAGGATGATGAGTAACAGATAGCTGTCTGTCGAGCAATGTACACAAAGACGCCCAGGCTACTGCCTGGGTGTCTTTTCTTAAAGGTGTCTGTCCTGTAAAGACTTATGAGAAATCCTCGGGATTAAGGCTTTCGACAAAATCGTGGAACTCAGCCAGTTCCTGCTTTTTAACGTCCTTCTCGACATCGGCAAAATCAGGTGCTGCAGCCGTTTCAAGGACCACCTCATCAGCATAAATCGGAGAGCCCGTGCGTACCGCAAGAGCAACGGCATCAGAGGGTCTGGCATCAATGTAGTGGTGTTCTCCTTCAGAAGAAATGATTTCCAACTGCGCGAAAAAGGTTGTTCCGGTGACACCAATGATTCGCACGCTTTTAAGGTCTGCCTTAAGTGCATCAAGGATAGAGCGCATAAGATCGTGAGTAAGGGGGCGACCTTGCGGTGTTTGGTCAACTCCGAGACTGATTGACATGGCTTCAATGTGGCCAATACGGATAGGAAGTTTAATCGAAGAATTATGAAGAGTATCTTTAGGCTCAAGTATGATAATTGAGGCGATAGGGCCGCCACCAACGACAACTGACTTGATATCCATCTTTCGTAATGACACTACAACCACCCAGATAAACGCCTTACTTTACACGTGCTTAGCAAGAGGATTTTAAAAACGTACCCAAAAGCGTACCCCCTGCTTTTGCGCGATAATTGTACCCATTATTGGGTATTATTAAAACAAATCAAGAAAAGTGTTGACCGTAGGAAAACTGCGTTGTATCATTGCTTCCTGCGTTGGGCCTGTAGCTCAGTTGGTCAGAGCGTCCGGCTGATAACCGGGAGGTCACAAGTTCAAACCTTGTCAGGCCCACCATTCTTGTGACAATAGTCACCCCAGCGATAGCCGAGTCGCCGCTGGGGTGATTATTACGAGTGCTCGGATTCTAATCTGGGTGCGTCATAAGGGGAATTAGCTCAGCTGGGAGAGCGCGGGCTTTGCAAGCCTGAGGTCAGGGGTTCGATCCCCCTATTCTCCACCAAATGTTCAAGGCCAGAGACAGGTGTTTCTGGCCTTTTTTATTCAAGGCTTTAGCCTGTTGAGCGCGGGAAGCGTGCGAAACATAAAACCACCCGCTATGCGGGTGGAAAATACTTTTTGCTTTGCAAATCAAAATCCTTCCTTCTAGCATAGCGATTGTTCAGGTCACTAATAGCTAAGAAGGAAGGAGCAGCTATGGCACATAAAGCCAATAGCCTTGCGCACACAAAGTGGTTATGCAAATACCACATTGTGTTCACACCAAAGTATAGAAGGAAAATAATCTATAACAAATATAGAGAAGATCTTCGAGAAATACTCAAGATGCTTTGCGATTGGAAAGGGGTGGAAATTCTAGAGGGACATCTCATGCCAGATCATATACACATGCTTGTAAGTATTCCGCCTAAGATAAGCGTTTCAAGTTTTATGGGTTACTTAAAAGGTAAAAGCTCACTTCTCATGTTCGATAGACATGCAAACCTTAAGTACAAGTATGGTAATAGGAAATTTTGGGCCGCAGCTACTATGTGTCAACAGTAGGTCTTAATGAGGCGACAATAAGAAAATATATTCGAGAACAAGAAAACGCCGATATAGCTCAGGATAGATTAAGTTTGAAGGAATATGAAAACCCATTTGATAAATAACCTGACTAGATAGCCAGTTTAACTGGCTGCCGGTGTTAAATTGCTATTGTGACCTGAACGAAGTGAAGGGCAAAGGACTTGAGTCCTGGGCAAGTATAATTAGGGTTATACCCTAAGAGCAAACCACCCGCTATGCGGGTGGTTATGATTTATATAATTCGTTTGATTGGAAGGAAAAACTATGAAACAAATTGACAGTGCAATACTGGATACAGACAAAGTGATTTGTAAAAATATCAGTAGAATTGATGACTCAGAACGTGGGTTATTGAGCCAGAATATTTTGTCGCAGTTACGTAATTTTGTAGAATATATTGCAGATAAAGTATATGCTAATGGTTCAGACCTAGACCCCGATCAATATGCTGTAAATGCTGAAGCATTGAGGTATTTGCAAACAAGAGGAGACCTCCGTTTTTTATACCAATTTCATGAGCTTCTACAAAAGTCGGTGTCACATTACACTTTAGATGAAAATGGTTCTGAAAGACTAATGCTGAAGTACTATGAGTATCTCCTGAAAATAAAAATTTTTCTTAATGATACATATGGACTTCATGTTCTGGATAATATTGAAGATTTTCCATTGGATACGGATACAGAACTGTCAGAGTATCATAAAAAAATTGCAGAAAAGATTAACAGTCCAAGTCCGGGATGTTCAACAAGTACATATTCAGATAGATATTACATTCAAAAGATTAAGCCATTCTTTGTGAACCAGCGAATATACTACGAAGTTACATTTACTGCGGCAAATAGTAAAATGAGCAAATTTGACCGAGTAATCGCTTTTTCACGTTATGAAATACTAAGTAACTATGCAGTAAAACTTTCGATTCGTAATGATTCGATCAATGTTTTAGGAAAAGAAATGACTATTCAAGTTATCGATGGGTGGAATGTATCAATACGTCCCTGTGAATTAAATAATTTTGCAAATATTATCGGAAAGCATTCTAAGATCAACACAGGAACAAAAGAGTATTCCGAATTGATGCGGTTTTTAACAGAAACTAAAATGCCACTATCCGAGTTGGTTGTGTGCTCAGAACGGTATTATGGTTTTGTAAAAAATCAGATTACAGATCAGACAAGAACATCACATATTTTTGACACCATTGATCAGTGTAGGGAGCTAATCTTATCCAATAAGCCTGGATGTAATGTGCTTAAGTATCTACTGTACCATTTGAATAATAGGGTTATTAAATGGCAACGTTCGAATGATAGCTGTTCACTGTTGTCAGGACTAAATTTGAGTTATGGATGTATTCCGTTTGACAGGATGCCGTTTTGTACATCATTGAGAAATCATAATCCACGCATATACGATTTGTTGGACTGTCTATCGGAAAAAGGAAGAGAACATGAACTATTCGCACGCCACATTCAAAATAATACAGAGATAGAAGGGGACTTGTTTACACCCAAAAAGGATATAGTAGGTTTTGATAATATCGATGAGCTGATCAATACATACAATTGCAAGTTATATCTTCCAAAACATGAACACAGAAAGCTGATGGATTTTCATGGTTTTGTATATATCAAAGGATATGCTGATGATAGTGCATTCATAATTCAAAAATTACGAGATCTGGCAACAAGTGGAATAGCACAATATACTGGATCTGTAGATTCATGGCTGAACAAAGGCTCATATTCTATTGATTCGCCAGAGAAAAAAGACGCATTGCGAAATATGTTTGCAAAATCGCAGGTGGCGCTTATTTATGGTTCTGCTGGAACTGGAAAATCAACGCTGATCAATCATATTTCAAACTTCTTTTCTAACCAGAAAAAGTTGTATTTAGCGAATACGCATCCAGCAGTAGACAATATGCGCAGGAAAGTAACTGCCAGCAACAGAGAATTTAATACCATCGCAAGCTTTATTTCTGAAAAGAACCAGTATACAAAATGTGATGTCCTTATTATTGATGAGTGTAGCACAGTAAGCAATTCTGATATGCGAAAAGTCTTAGAAAAGGCGGAGTTTAAGCTTCTTGTTCTTGTAGGGGATGTTTATCAGATTGAATCAATTTATTTTGGAAACTGGTTTGATATTGCACGCAATTTCATTTGCAAAGACTCTATCTTCGAACTAACACATCCATATAGAACGCAAAACGAAAACCTTCTGGCCGTGTGGGAGAGAGTTCGAAAACTGGACATCGCAATTTTGGAGCCGATGGTTAAAAGCAAATATTCTATCCGTCTGGATGAATCTATTTTCTCTCATGCAGAGGAGGATGAAATCATTCTCTGCTTAAATTATGATGGATTGTACGGAATTAACAACATCAATCGCTTCTTACAAAACAGTAATCCGAATCCGGCGATTCAATGGGGTATCGGATTGTATAAAGTTGGTGATCCTATATTGTTTAATGAATCAGAACGCTTCTCGCCTTTGATTCACAACAATTCTAAGGGACGTATTGTAGGTATTGCCACGGAGGAAATGAAGATTTGGTTCGAAATTGAGTTGGATTGTATGATCAATGAATTAGATGCATGTGAATATGATTTTGAATTGATGGATGCATCTGAAAGTGGAAATTCTATAATCAAATTCAGCGTCGATAAATACAGAAGCACCGATGAAGATGATGAGTATTTTGACGCAGTTGTTCCATTTCAAGTCGCTTATGCGGTGTCCATCCACAAGGCTCAGGGTTTGGAATACTGTTCTGTGAAAATTGTAATTACCAACGAAACTGAAGAACGCATTACACATAATATTTTCTATACTGCAATTACTCGTGCAAAAGAAAATCTTAAAATCTATTGGAGCCCTGAAACGGAAAAGAGTGTGTTGGAAAAACTATCGGTTAGAAATTCCCAGCGAGATGCCAATTTGTTGAAGTCGTTGTATTCTCTGTGAGTTTTTAAATATAGGCAAAGTTACCACATTGTCCAGCATGACGGTTTTCTTCCCGCATATAACTTCTGCTCTAATTGGGCAGAAGTCAGATTTGAAACTTCCACCCAATTTAGGTGAAGATGTATCAGTTTTTTATTCCCAACTTGGGAATAATTTTGCCCGTATAGTATAGGCGTTACAAATTGGCAAGCAGTGTAAACCTGTACAGGTTCACTCATTTACGAAGATTCCCCAGAGGGGAAATCTTCGTAAATTGCTTGTTGGGGAAGCATCTCCAATCCCTTTTGACCGCCACCTGGGGCGTCGGCTTCGCATTCATTCTGAATACTTTTACTTATTGACTTCTGCGCAATTTGCATAGAAGTTTAATTTTCCATAAACGAAAAAAATAAAAACATGGGAGAAGTTGTCCCTGATTATTTATGTGATGTGTTGCAATCCACTTCCCGATAAATTGTCATGAAGCCTTGTGAGCAACTCGCCCACAAGTAATACAAGTGGAAATGCTCGGATACAACTTCATCCCAAGGTGGATGAAAAACTTCGTGCCAACTTGGCAAAAAGTTAAAAATGTAGGAAACACAAAAACAAAGATCACTTCGACATAATTTGTGTAAAAGTTGATGGGTTGAGCTTTATGCTTGTGGACGAATTGGACACAAGACAGTGCTTCTATTTTCTGAAAATTAACTTCGTCCCACGTTGGGATGAAGTGCTACGGTGTAACTTGCGTCAAAGTAAGGCGTAGAGATTTTGTATTGTAAATTATTGATGAGGTGTCTGGAATTTTATAAATATCAAAATGACCTCTGGACAATTTGTCCAGAGGTATCGTTAAACTCCGATTAAAAAATCAAAAATATCCTTACTGCAACTTACGGCAAAATGAAAATAGAAAAGAGAATGAGCGTATAAAAGAAAAAATTGCCGAAATTTTTCACATTGATCAGTCAGAGGTAACTGGCAAGCAGATTACCAAGATGAAACTCTATGAAGAACAGGTCAGCAAAGATATATATACCGGAGAAGGTCTGGGTGATATCGCATTCGAAGGGGGAAGGCGTTTTTTAATAGACGATAAGTATTGCGAGATAGATCATGTACTTCCATACTCAAGAAGCGCTGATGACCTGAAGTCGAATGAAGTTCTTGTTCTGGCAAAATCTAATCAAGAAAAAGGAAATAGGATTCCATACGAATGGATGAACTCCAATGATGGCAGTCATCCAAATTGGGAACAATTCTGCTTGCGAATTTTGTCTAAAATTAGATTATCCGATAGTAAAAAATCAAAGTTATTGGAAGAGAACTTTGCTGAAAAGAGGTTTCCTTTATTAAACGTAATATGGTGGATACTCAATATATGGCCAGAGTAATTTCTGCTTGGATTTTTAATATCTGTGGAATCGTTAAGATAATCAAGATTGTGAAGACCTTGAAATACTCCTGTGATTGGTTTTATTACCTTGGAGACCATTCTATAATTAAAGTATAGTCGCAGCGAATTCTATTAAAAACAAGGGTTATTATAAAATTAAATATATGATTAATGGCGTGTGTTGCTACATCAGCTTATACTTAAAAAAGTGTATAAGAAAGGCATCTATTATGGCTACTAGTGAAGCACAGAAAAGGGCCAGCGCTAAATATCGGAAGAATAATGTAAAGGCAATTATGTTCAATCTATATCCAAGTGATAGCGATTTAATAGAGTTTTTGGAAGGTAAAGAGAACCGTTCAAGCTATATCAAAGAGCTTATCCGCAAGGATATGAATAATTCAAAAAATTAGTTGGCTTAGCGCCTGTACTTGGCGTTCTCAAATGCAATCTTGAAGTCTTCCAAAAGTTCCCGAGGGACCTTCTCCTGGTCTCCATGATGAAGCTCCTGCATAAAGACGTTGCTTATAACTCCAATAAAAAGGTGGGGAGCAATTTTATCTGCGAGAGGTACAAACTCTAGGGAGTATCTTTTATCGTCAATAGTAAGCCAGGTACCTCTCCAGCTGCCGATAGTTCCCTCAATATTTGAAGCATGGGCCGAAGCAAAGACATTTTGATTGTTATCAAAGAGATACACGATGCCATCTGCGTCGACACCAACAAAACCGTCTGTAGCGCATTGCTCAAAACCAGAAACAATATGCGCACCACTGGTCCAGAACACCCAGTTCTTCTCGCCAGCCATAAACAGACCTTTCTAAACATCAAAAGTTTCTTGATTAAATGGTAGTAGGAGAGCACTTTTAGAGCAAGTCAATTTCGGTCAAAAAAGTATGGTTTACCTGCGAACTCAACCTGCTGTTGAGTAGTTGGAAACCGTTGCGATACCCAACTCAACTGATGCGTTCTTGTTGAACGTATTGTTACGACTCATAGTGAAATCAGCGGCCCGCATGCCATTTCAGTGATAATGAGTTGAGAAAAGGAGCAACTATGACTACTTCATCTGAGACCCTTGGTCGTCGTATTGCACGTCTTCGTTTGGCTAAAACTGCAACGCAGGAGCGTCTGGCAAAAGAGCTAAACGTGAGCCCGCAGGCGGTGAGTAAGTGGGAGAACGACATTAACTATCCGGATATCTCGCTGTTGCCAGATCTTGCACGCTTCCTTGGCGTGTCTGTTGACGAGCTTTTGAGCGGCGCAAGTGCTTCCACTCAGGAGAGTGCTTCCGCTCAAAAGAGCGCTACTGAGGTTGTTTCCGTTGATTCTGACAAGCCTGAAGAGATTGTGGAAGAGCCTGCAGAGATCGTAGAAGAGTGCACAGAGCAGTACAACGAGGGTATTGCTACTCAGTCTTCAGGTTTCAGCTTTGGTAAGCTTTTTGGAAAGAGCGTGGTCAAAGTCGAGAAGAACGATGACGATGATGCTGATGATGACAATAGCAAGAAGAAGGGCGTTCGCTTAGGTAACGGCTCTGCAAAGCATGGCTTGCACGTGTATGTAGTCTCCGACGATGGCGATGTTGTTGATATGTGCGTGCCTCTGGGCTTGGCAAAGTTTGTTCTGAATTATGGAATGCAGTTTAGTGGGAATCATCTTAATCAAGAGACCCAGGATCAGCTTTCTAACATTAACCTTGATGCGCTTATGGAAGCTGCAAAGACTGGAGAGAGTGGCACGCTTGTGGATATTATTTCTGCAAACGGTGACGTTGTAAAGATCTGGTTTGACTAAGCGTTAATAGTTACATAGACTGACTAAAAACGAGATACGTCCGTCCAGCTAAGTGGAAGGAAACGGTCTCGTTTTTGTTGATTTGATTCACACTCACGCGTACCAACAAAAAAGCGTCTCAGCTATCACCAATTGGTGTTAACCGAGGTGCTTTTATTTCAATATAGCATACGATCGCCATGGGAAATCAATCGGTTGCTGGTTATATGATCTCATCAATTCTACTTGTGGAGATGCATTTGGCGTAATAATGTAACAACACGTTCTTCTCGGCTGGTAGTGGAGATTCTTATATAAATTCTTTGATTGTGTACTATTCATATTCCGGCATTACAAGAAGACTTGCGGAGGATTCGGCAACATGATTGAGGGGTACAAGAAGGAGTACGGTAGGAGTGCGGTGCTTCTTGCGTGATACCGGGGTTGGCGGTAAAAGGCACGTATAGTCTTAGTGAAGTGTAAAGATGGCTTGAGTTGATAGGATAAACGATGCGAGTGCTTCTAGCTGAAGATGAGAAGAGAATGGCTGCAGCTATTGTGGCTCTCTTGAAGCAAGAAAAATACGACGTCGATCATATGACTGACGGTGCGTCTGCTCTTCTCGCCTTAGAAAGCAACATGTACGACATTGCAATCCTAGATGTTATGATGCCTAAGATGAGTGGCTTTGAGGTTTCCAGAAAGGCTCGTAGTAAGGGAATTACCATTCCTATTTTAATGCTGACGGCAAAAAGCCAGCTAGACGATAAGGTCGAGGGCTTGGATAACGGAGCTGATGACTACTTAACCAAGCCATTTCAGACGGCAGAACTTCTAGCTCGTTTGCGTGCGCTAGGAAGAAGAAGCTCCAGCTTCCAGGAGAATGTCCTGCGTTTTGGTGACCTCTCGCTTGATACCACAACCGCAATACTGACCTGTGAGACATCGGGTCAAAACGTGCGCCTGAGCGAGAAAGAGCTGCGCATTCTTGAGTATATGATTGGCAATCATGGTCATATTATGACACGTGATCAGCTTGCTATTAAGATTTGGGGATTTGAAAGCGACGCCGAGTACAACAACGTTGAAGTGTACATGTCGTTTACTCGTAAAAAATTGGCATTTATTGGCTCTACGGTAGAGATTAAAGCAGTTCGCGGCTTGGGATATGAATTGAGGGATTAAACTGTTTAGGCAATCCAGAAGAAAAATTATCCTCTCCATTATGGTGTCGCTTGTTCTGCTGTTCACAGTGACGCTGTCGGTCATCATGTTTGTTAGCACTCAGGAGATCAGACAGAAGAACATGGATGTGCTCAACCGCTATGCCAGTCAGTATTCTCTTGAGAAGGAAAAAAGCAGCTCCGAGGGACAGAATGGCTCCGAGGGTAAGGGTAGTTCTGAGGGTAAGGGTAGTTCCGAGGGGCAGACAAGCTCCGAAGGTCAGAGTCCGCAGCAGCCACTGGTTAAACCTGACGCTCAGCTGTCAAACAAATCTGACAATCAACCGCCAGGCCAGAGATCCGCTTACGAGCTCTCAACGTTTTACTCAGTATCGTTTTCTGCAGACGGCTCTGTACTCTCAGTCTTTAATGGCGAGAAAACCGTTAACTCCGATGAAACCCTTACTGAGTTTGCTCGTCAGATTTTGAACGAAGGAAATTCTTCTGGTAGAACAGGTAATCTTTCCTACGTGGTTATGAAAAAAGATGGCTATACGCTTGTGGCGTTTATGGATAACACCGTTTCTGAAGCCGGTCTTCAGACCATGATGCGAAACGCTTTGCTTGTAGGAGGCGCGTCGCTGGTAGTTATGTTCTTTATCTCTGTGTTTCTGGCAAAGCGTATTATTCGTCCACTTGAAGAGAACGATAAAAAGCAGAAGCAGTTTATATCCGACGCAAGTCACGAGCTCAAGACTCCTATTGCAGTTATTGATGCCAATGCAGAGATTCTATCCAGAGAGCTTAGCCACAACGAATGGCTCTCCAACATTCAATACGAGAGTAATCGTATGGGAAAGCTGGTAAAACAGCTGCTGGATTTTTCTAGTGCGGAGAATAGAGAAGTACCTATGGAAAAGCTGGACTTCTCTCATGTGGTTACTGGAGAATCACTGGTCTTTGAGACGTTTGCGTTCGAGAATGGCAAGGTACTTCAAAGCAACATTGAAGAGGGGATTGTTCTTATAGGCAATCAGAATCAGCTTACGCAGGTTATTTCTGTGTTGCTTGATAACGCCCTGAGACACGCAACGGGTACTCAGATTGAGTTAAATCTCAAGAAACAAGGTCATAGTGCCATCTTAAGTGTTAGTAATGACGCAGAAGAGATCTCTCAAGAAAAGCTTGAGCATCTGTTTGATCGTTTTTATCGCGTTGATGACGTTCGAAACAGTGAGGATAATCACTACGGACTAGGCCTCTCGATTGCACAAGCTGTAGTTCAAAAGCATGGTGGAGCCATTAATGTAAGCTACTCAGATGGTAGAATTACCTTTACTGTTCAGCTTCCTATTAAGGGTAAATAACGCGTAGGTCGAAATTCAATATTTAATCTTTAGTTCAATAAAACTGTTTTATATAGACGTCTTTCTCGTTAAGGCGTCCTTTTTATTTGCGCAGGTAGATGACTATGGAACAAAATATGCGAAAATCGCATATTTTACATTTGAACTGGGGAATTTGTTAACTTTCCAAAAATTTCTAAAAAAACTTTGAGAATTCAATCTTTGTTCAATCTTCGCCCCCTACTATGTCCTCATCAGATGCAAGGGAGTAAAAAATCACTTCATTGCATACACCAAATAAGTGCAAGGAGGCGCACATTATGCAGTACACAAGAAGAGATGTAGTAGCCGGTCTTCCAGTTTTGATGGCATTCGGACTTGCTGGTTGCAAAACCGCAAAAGCAACCGCTAATAATACAACCGAAGCTACCAAGAAGGCTTCAGAAGCACTTCGGATTACCGCCGCTCAGACACTGGATGGCTATGCAGTCAACAGCACTACTGCTGATGAGAATACCATCCTGGTCAATACTACCGACGATGTAACCATTACTAATTCCACGGTTACTAAGACAGGAGATTCCGACGGCGGAGATAACTGTAACTTCTACGGTCAGAACGCCGCAGTTCTTGTTGAGGGAGGTTCAACCACTACGTTGACTAACCTCACCGTTACTTCAGATGCAAAGGGTGCCAATGGCATTTTTAGCTACGGAGGCAATGGCGGTCAGAACGGCGGCGACGGTGATGGGACCAAGGTTATTATCAAGGACACAAGCATCACCACAACCGGCGACGGCGCGGGTGGCACCATGACAACCGGTGGAGGCACCACCAATGCCTACAACCTCACGGTTACCACAAACGGTCAGTCTTCTGCAGCTATTCGTACCGATAGGGGCGGCGGAACAGTCTACGTAGACGGCGGTACTTATACCTCCAATGGTTTGGGTTCGCCAGCCATCTACTCCACGGCAGAGATTCACGTTGCTAACGCCACACTTGTTTCTAACCTTTCCGAGGGCGTTTGTATTGAGGGCTTGAACTCCATTGAGCTTACCGATTGCGACTTCACGGCAAACAACACCAAGTGTAATGGCAACGCAACCTTCATGGACACCATCATGATTTATCAGTCCATGTCTGGAGATGCAGCAACAGGTAATTCCACCTTTGTTATGACTGGTGGTTCCCTCACCAGTAAGAACGGCCATATGTTCCACGTTACTAACACTAACGCTGACATTGAGCTCAATGGCGTCAAGCTAACTAACGAAGACGCTGCTAACGTTCTTATCTCTGTCTGCGATGACGGTTGGAATGGCGGTAATAACAAGGCAACCTTTAACGCTAAAGCTCAGGACCTGGTGGGAGCGGTGCTTGTTGGCAACAACTCCACACTTGCTCTAAACCTTACCGAAGGAACCACGTTTGAGGGTTACGTTAACGGCAACATCGTCAACGCCAGCAACCAGACTGTTTCCACCGAGGCAGGTACTGTTGCGGTAACTCTGGACAACAATAGCACCTGGACTTTGACAGCAGATAGCTATGTCACCGAGTTCAATGGCGCTGCAGCAAACGTTATTGCTAACGGTCACACACTGTATGTAAAAGGTACAGCACTCACGGGAACCTGATTAAGGGAGAAGAACGTGTAGTAGCGCAAAGCCACAGCTACAAAAGACACCCTGCGGGTTATGAGCTCGCAGGGTGTTCTTTGTTGTTAGGGTATGAGTTGCGCGCTTTGCTGAGGGAGAGAATGGGGGGAATCGTCTGCTGCAAGAGACTGAGGTACAGAACTAGTTACTCGTCCCCTGAATATACGTCATCTTGGCAGGAATCATCTTCGTTATCATCATGCACAAGCAGGGAGTTGAACAGCTCATCGATATCGTTTTGCCTCTGGATAGTCTCTTCTTCGGCCAGTGTCCACACACCGTCTTGGTAGTAAAGAATGTCACCCTGACAAGCGTTGCTTGGAAGCTTGTGGCGAGAAACGGTAAGCATATTGCCTGGTTGGTCATTTAGTTCAAGCACGGCAAGGTTGTTGTCTTCAAATCGATCAATGATTGCTTTCATTACTTAGTCCTCGATGTCGACGACGTGCCAGATTTTTCTTGTGAGGTAGGAGCAACAACAGTACCGTTCTTCTCGCCAGATATATCAATAGTTGTACCATCGCAGGTAATGGTAATAGTTCCGTTGGCGCCCGTTCCCCAGATCTCAACGGAATGTTTGTGGAGGGCATTTAAGACTGACTGCATGGGGTGTCCGTAGGAGTTATCCAAAGCGTAAGAAATGACGGTGTAGGTGGGCGAGAGTTTGCGGACCAGCTGCTCGTTTGTGCCTGTTCTAGAGCCGTGATGGGAGAGCTTGAGCACGTCGATGTGACCTGGATTGCTCTGAAGAATTGCGTTTGTAGGTGCATCTCCCGTGAAAAGAAACGTCTTGTTTCCAACGGTCAGTTTGATAATTATCGAGTAGTCATTGGTATCGGGAAAATTTGCGTCTTTGGTGGGCCAGAGAATTTCTATCTTGTAGTCATTGGTTTGGTCGATGATGGTCCCTGCTTCAGCAAGAGTTATTTGCAGGTTATTGTTCTGAATAGCGGTTAGAAACTTTCTGTATGTTGCCGTGTTGTTTGTCTTATTTGGCGCGTAAATGGTCCCGATTTGGGTGCTGGAAATGACGTCCGCCATGCCACCAATGTGATCTTCGTCAGGATGGGTAGCTATCAGGTAATCAATCTTTTCTCGACCAAGTTCATGGAGCACCTGGGCAATTTTTGGAGCCGAACCCGTAGGACCGGCGTCGATAAGCATGGTTTTCTCGGGAAGTGCAATAAGGATGGCTTCTCCTTGACCGACGTCGATAAACTTGATGGTTACGTTTGTGTTTGCCAGCGAGGTTGTGGATGGTGTTCCGGAGTCTGTCTGCGAAGGCGCATTGGTCGTTTGAACTGTGGCTTGTTGACCTGATATGCCCGCGGTAGAGACGGTAGTTGGAAGCGGCTGCGTCAGCGCAGCACTAAAGTAGAGCGCTACACTCAGCGAGGCTAATGCAATTCCAGCTTTTTGTTTTCCGGCGTACCGCTTGTGGAGCTTAAGCTTACCTTTTATGAGTTTTTTGGAAGCATTGGCATCTTCGTAAATGAGGTTTAGAGCACTCTCAATAACCGGGTACGAAAGAATTGCTGGTAGAAGATAAGAAAGCATTGCTGGTAAGGCAAATATTTGAGCTAGGACGATTGCGCCAACAATCAGCGTCATATTTACGACAAGTCTTGTAAGTCCCGATTTCCAGCCTTTGAGATACAACTGTGGAATGCCAAAAATGCCAAATATGAGGGAAAGAATGAGCGCAAAAAAGTAGTTAGATTGCTCGCCAGAGGCTGTGTTGGGCGATTCAGTTTTGCTGTCAAATTGCGTTGAATTGGGCATAAGACCTTTCTGGCATGTACGTTCTGAAGAATCTTACCCTATTTGAGCAGCCAGTCCAGAGCTTTTTGCATTCTTCCCTCAACATTTTGAAAGTGATTTCCACGGTTTAGCTCAAATGTCGAGGTTATCCCCGCGTTCTCTAACTTGTTGGCGAGAAGTTCTGCGTTTTCTCGTACGTGCATTATTTGTGGATTGGGAGTCCGTGCTTCTCGGTCTCCCAGCGAAAGATAGGAGTGTGTGAGGCCGACTGCCCTTGCACTGAGCTGTTGGTCTACGTAGTTCAAAAGGCCCGGAAACCAAAATGATCCCGATACAGCTCCGATGCGCTGGAAGGTTGCGATGATGGGGGTGTCATCGGGCTGCGATGCGGCGGTGGCGCTGAGCTGCGGCGCGGCGGGAGCGCCGGGATGGCAGCCGCATGCGGCCTGCTTTGACGTGCTGGACTGCGACACACCAGCCCAGAGACTAAACAGTCCCGCGAGTGAATAGCCTACAAGCACTCTATATTTCGGTGGCTCGGTAAGCTCCGATTCTGTCCAAGGAATTATTTGGTCAATTAGCGTATCAAGTGTTTTCTGTGCGCCATCTCCAAAGTTGGGTCCCTTGGCAAAAACGCGTGGAGCGCACCAAGGCGAGAAATTTTGTTCCCACAGGTTAACGCCAACTGTTACTAGGCTGACGCTTTCAGGTACCTGGACGGAAGAGTTGTCGGCTACGTTTCCCAAGAGGTAAACAACAGGAGCGTCAGCTACAGAGGACATCCTCGTGTGGACAGAAAATCCGGAGATGGTCGTTTTTCTCGCCGTGGGGTTGGCGGATTGCGCGATCGCGTTGATGAGGGGATGGGTAGTCGCATCGGTGATGGGGCGTGTGTCTGGCGTGGAGTTCATACTACTCACTTAAAGTCATCTGCAAGTAGTAGACGTTTTCGCGTAGGTGAGCGGCAACTTCGCGGTCAATGACACCCTCAGACTGAAGGCGTGAAATCTGGTCCAACTCAATGCGCAGTGCGTTTTCTGCCACGTCATCGGCGTACTCGCGAGCATTGAAAATCTGCTGCCTAAAGTGCGGTGACATCTTATGTGAGCTCAGGTTGTAAGGTAGCAGGTAAGAAACTTGAGTGGTACTAGAGCCATGCTCATCGTTGATATTGATGCGGCTCCAAATGGATTCAATTGCCGACTCGTGATCAATCATCAAGTTTGACGCAATGACCGCCATCTCTTCATCGTCGCCGTTTGCAATGCGCTCTAGGTCGTCGAGCCCCGCGTATTCCATCTCAAGCGCGTAGAGACATGCCTGGTAGTAGGACTGGTCAGCATCCTCTAGATGCCTAATACCGCCATCGATGATGCGTTGTGCTGACAGCTTAAGCTCATGGAGAGCAACGGCAAACCGTGAGCGGTGGTTTGTCTTTGCAGCAATGTTTGCAACAGGCCCGTAATAACCCACTGACCTGCGAATTGAAGTAATGTCATCGACAATTTGGTCCCATGGAATGGGGTTGTTGGTCTTAACGTGACGCTTGCGAAGCTCCTCAAGGCATTTCCGCTGGACTTCTGTCTCGTGAAGTATTACTTCTTTCATCAGTTTGCCCGAGTCGGGCGCGGTGATACGAGAAGCAAACAGGCGGTTGGTATAACGCGTGATAGTCAAACGAAGCGCAGGTAGATACTTTGACATGGGGTTTTCTGACTGTAGCATGCTCCTGAGTTCGGCAAGAGTTGCTTCCAAAACGGCAATCTCTCCTTTGTGGAGGTGTTCAGGTAGGTTAGAGTCAGCTTCCGGAGACTTGGACAACACAGGTAATAGGTTGTCTGCCAAGAACAATGTGGCGAGAATAACGCCGGCGGCAATGGTAATTAACAGATCCCTCTGTGGAAATGCTGCTCCGGACTGAGTTGCCAGCGGCAAGGTGAGGATGATCGACAACGTTACTGCGCCTTTTGCACCCGCAATGGTGGTGACCAGTACGTTTTTAATGAGCTCGGTAGATGTGATAGAGATAGGCTTTGGAGTACACGCGGCTTTGGACCGGTTAAGGGATTGCTCAGCACTTTGATTGGAGTTCAGTTCAGCAAGCTGCTCGACAATCTTCTCGCAATCGTCTTTTTCGTTGTCTTTACCAGTACAGAGGTGTCCACCCTTGTGGAGCTTGTGAGTTTCCAGCGTGTAGAGCCATGCAAAGCGGACGCCATGCATGAACAGGGTAATTGCAGCAACAATACCTAAAATCTGCAGGATATTGAGACCGCCGTTAGTACCAGGAAGTACGGCAAGTGGAAGCTGCATTCCCAGGAAGACAAAGATGGTGCCGTTGATAAGGAAGCTTATGACTTTCCATGTGGAATCTGATACCAGTTTTTGTCTTGCTACCAGCGCTTTATTGTGTTGTCTGCGAGGAAGTGCAATTACCAAGCCCGCCGCTACAACGGCAAGTACGCCAGAAACGTGAAAGGTTTCGGCAAGAAGATAGACAAGAAATGGCGTGAGTACTTCATAGAGGACGTTTGCGACAGTGTCCTCATAGCCCAATCTGCCAAGCATTGCGTTGATGGCAGAGAAGGCAAAGCCCGTGACAATTCCCACTGCCACACCGCCTACAAAAAGCACCGTGAATGATCCCGCTGCGTCTATCAGCGAAAACGTGCCCGTAACAGCTGCTGCAACGGAGAATTGGAATGCAACAACGCCAGACGCGTCGTTGATTAGGGATTCTCCAGAGAGAAGCGTCTGCTGGCGATGGGTTAGGTGAATGTTTGATTTAAGTGCAGTAACGGTGGCTGCATCCGTTGGTCCAAGCGCTGAGGCAAGTGCAAAAGCTGCAGCTAGGGGGATTGAGGGAACCATAAGATGGAGGGCGTAGCCGACCGAGAGAACACTGACAATTACTAGTGCAATTGCCAACGACAAAATACTGTTCAAGTTGAGGAGAAGTGCACGGATGTTGGTTTCTCTCGTCTCGTTGAAGAGGAGCGGAGCAATGAAGACCAGCATAAAGAGCTCGGATTCCAGATGCACTTCCTGGACGCTGGGTAAAATGAGCGCGACCAATAGGCCTATGACCACCTGGATTACCGGGATGGAGACGTTGACAAACTTGTCGATGACCGAGGAAGCTGCGACGCACGTTAAAACGATGAGCACAAATTCAAATGTCTCCAACTGACTTCCTTCCTGGCCGTAGGGGGCAATGAGGTGTACCTCGTAGCTACAAAACCCCTAGGAAGAAGAATACGTAGTCGAGGACGTTAATCAATATATAAATGCTAGCAAAAACCAAATATGGCCAGAGGTGCGCTTTAGTGATTGCAATAAACTCACGGATAAATGCCGTAGGCCAGTACCAGCCCTTTGTGTGAGATCCAATGCCGTCTGCTTTAAGGCCTAGATTGTGAGCGTATTCGGCGCAGCGGAAAACATGGAAATCGCTGGTAACAACTGCGGTGGTGAAGTCGGTACCTATGGTAGAAGCTGCGAAAGAACCGCTGGATGCGCTTGTATCAACGCTGGTGGTGTTGGCGCTTGCTGTCCAGTCATTGTTGATAATGCCTATCGAGTATTTAAGATTTTCCCAGGTAGTGGTTGACTTGTCTTCCATAAGGATTGCATCGAGTGGAACGTCTTTTTCTAGAAGATAGTCGCGCATAGCTTGAGCCTCGGAGACAACTTCATCAGCACCTTGGCCTCCGGAAACAACAAACTTTCCGTGTTGATGTTGCTTGTTCCAAAGTTCGAGAGCCTTATTTATTCTGCCTGCAAGTAAAGGAGTTGGTCGCGGGCCATCAAGTCCGGCGCCATGAATAATGATGTAATCATAGGTGCGGCGACGGGGAAGGATTCGGTATATCCACGAATAGAACAGCAAAGCTACAAAAGTAAACGAGAACCATAGGCCTTCAAGCATAAAAAGCCCCAGTAAAACGACAACAATGCGGTGAGTATTTGGGTCCAAATAACTTACGATAGCGGGAGAAGCAATGAGCAGGATAAGGAATCCAGCCATCAAAAACGGCAGCATCGATGTCAGTGAAAATCCATTATTTTTTACAACAACTACGGTGTTAATTAGTAAGAAAATAATGGTCAGAAAAGGTGTTAGCAACACAAGAGCAATTAAAATTAATCCAAGGATATAGTTGTTAAACCTCAATACCAGAAGAACAGAGGACCATGCAAGAGCCGCAAATAGAAAAAGTGCATTGCGGAACTGTCGAGGTTCTTTGATAAAGGAGTAAATAAAAAGCACACCTGGAACAACTGCTGGAGCCAGTAAAAGCGCAATTGAAACTACATATTCCCAGTTAAAATGAGCTCCTGCGTCTCTCAATAGGTTGTCTAAAGGCATGCACGTTCCTTCCGTAATTGCTGGTTTTCTCCTTTAAATGAAGCTTATTTGGCGAGAAACCCGTCTGCAAGAATTATACCAGCAAGATCAAAGGGGTTGAATTTGCGGAGTGTTGTGTCTGCGGCACGTTACTTTGCTACCGAGATGCCGGCGCTTACCACTTGGCATCTCCCACATACAACAGAAAAGTGGACAGTTGCCTTTTTAATTTAGTGAGCGGTTACCGTTCGCCAATAAGCGTTGCTTTTTATCGGCCGGAGACTTGGTAAGCGGTATGTTAGCGTATATATTGTCTACGTGCGTAAATATTAGATATCCGCAAATTGTGTATAAGCTTCGTCAGCTTGCTCGTGCAAAGGGCACGCTACCTTGCGGTAATCAGTGGATCAAGTTTGACCTGGTAGAGCATGCGTGGGCAATTACGGGCGACGAGCCTCAAGAAGAGTCTAGGTGTGTGTTCATTGGCCGTGAACTGCTGCGACATGGACTTCGTGAGGTGTTTGTGCCGGCGTTCTGGCACGAGCAGTCGAATCTGGTTGACGAGCATGACCATTCGCATTGCGACCACGAGCATGGCCACTGTGAGCACGAGGGTCACGTGCACGGTGAGCACAACGAGCACGAGGACCACGAGTATGGCGAACACCATGAGCACTGAGTTGTGTAGCTCGTAAAACTTGCAACTAAAAGAACCTCCAACTTCATTTTAGGTTTCATGGTGAACAAAAAATATCCCGCAGTGCACAGCGTGATGAATAAGATTACCGGTGTGATACTTTTTCTCTTACCACTTACATTTGCAC
>ERZ773083.333-NODE-333-length-40313-cov-4.012693_pt1 | contig 40313 bp, 52 predicted proteins | sample MGYA00511465_ERZ773083 | MGnify/ENA primary metagenome ERZ773083 (study PRJEB29015, sample SAMEA2738001) | human oral metagenome | biome: human oral; feature: human-associated habitat; material: dental | place: China | collected 2060 ... | reverse complement strand
TAAATTTCAACCCCTGCCCGCAAAATTAGGCGAAATTTCACGCGGAATTTCATTTTTAAATCTGTTATTAAGCCATTTTTGGCTTAAATTACGTTTTCATTCGGGTAGATGTCCGAGCGGTCGAAGGAGCGCGCCTCGAAAGCGCGTAAGGCGTCAGCCTTCTAGGGTTCGAATCCCTATCTACCCGCCATCCATTCAAATTTCACCCAATACTTTGGAGTTAAGATGAGCAATAAACTCCTTTCGATGAGTCTGCAGGAGCTGTGGCGGCTCTTTCCGATACGTCTCGTGCCGCACGATCCGCGCTGGAGCGAATACTTTAGGCAGGAGCGCGAAATCCTGCGCGGCCTGCTGCGAGAGCGAGATCAAGATCCACCATATCGGCAGCACCGCGGTAAGCGGGATCTGGGCGAAGCCGATCGTAGATATTTTGATCGAATGCTTGGATATTACCGCAGCCAAACAGCGCCTGATAGACGCGGGCTACCTGCTAATGAGCGAAAGTGAGAGCCGCTGCAGCCTAAATAAGGGCTACACCGAAGCGGGGTTTGCCGAGCGCGTTTTTCACGTGCATCTGCGAAATTTTGGCGATACGGACGAGATATTTTTTAGAGATTTTTTGCGGGCGAATGCGGATATCGCCAAGCGGTACGAGGTGCTTAAATTAGAGCTTTACAAGCGGTTCGAGTTCGATCGCGATGCCTACACTGCGGCAAAAAGCGAATTCGTGCTTAAATTTACGCGCATCGCTAAAGAAAATTCAAAATAATCGCGCAAATTTGATCTCTGCGTAGAAGTTCGCTCGTTAAAAGCGATAAAAAATGGCTAAATTTTATAAACAAAATGTGCGGACAGTACCGCACATTGCAGATTAGTTTTTATAAAATTTTGATCGTATTTTTAAATTTAAAGGGCGACTGCCCAATTATCGTAGATAAATTTTACAAATCCAACTAACGGCAAAGTCGTCCACAAAACGCGCCGTATCACACCGCAAACAAAAGGTGTTCCCGCGCTTCGGTACAAGTTTAAATTTAAAAGCCTACGCGTCGTTAAATTTTTAGAATTTCACCAAAAACAAACTCACAAACTCGCTAAATTTAAAGCGGCGAAAATTTTAAATTCCTCGCCGCTAGCTAGCCCCGCGCGAATTCCACGACGAGCGCTTAAATTTAATGATCGCTCTTCAGCCCCGCGCCGCAAAGCGGGATGATGCTATCTCCTTGCAGATCGCAGCTTTCTTTGTAGCGCAGATACGCCGCGTAGGTAGCCGCGGTCGTGTGCTCGACGTAAAATCCGCCGCGCGCAAGAGCCGCTCTGGCAGGCAGTATGTCGCTCTCGCTCGCTAAGATCACCTCGCGCTCGCCAGCGTAGCTAGAGCCGAGAATTTCAGCCGCGCGCATCGGTCTTGCGATCGCGATGCCCTCCGCCAGCGTCGGCTGCGGCTCGATCTCGCGCGCCGCACCTTTGGCGTCAAAAAGCGGAGCGCAATGCTCGCCCTGAACGATGAAAATTTTCGGCAGCGCCTCGATAAGACCGCCCTCATATAGCTCGCCTAGCGCCGCTTGAGCGCCCAGCAGTAGCGTGCCGTTGCCCACGGGGATGAAGATATTGCGCGGCACCCTGCCCAGCTGCTCGTAGATCTCATAAACGTAGCTCTTCGTGCCCTCGTAAAAGATCGGATTATAGACGTGGTTGGCGTAATAGATCTGCTCCTGCGCGGCCTTTTTGCGGCACGCATCCGCCGTCTCGTCGCGGCTGCCGTCAAACACCGTGACGTGCGCGCCGTGGCTTTTGATCATATCGATCTTTTTAGGCGATGTGCCTTTAGGGACGTAAATTTCGCACTCGATGCCCGCGCGGGCGCAATACGCCGCCACGGCATTGCCCGCGTTGCCGCTGGAGTCTTGCAGCACCTTTTTCACGCCGATATTTTTAGCATGCAGCGCCAAAACCGCCGCGCCGCGATCTTTGAACGAAAGCGTAGGCATCGCGTAATCGAGCTTGAGATAGAGATTTTCGCCGAATTTCACGCTCGCCGTGAGCCCCTCGCCCATCGAAATTTCTCTAAATTTAGCCGTGTCGATACCCATAAACCTGCGGTATCTAAAGATGCTAAACTCGCTTTGATCTACGAGCGCGGGGTTAAATTTAGGCGCATCGGAGTTTAGTTTATACAGCCCACCGCAGTCGCATTTATAGCTCAAAGTATCGATGGGCGCGTGCTTACCACAGCCCGTGCAGATGAAATCGCTCATTTTCGCTCCTATTTTTTCTCTTTTATTTTTGCGACGGCCTCGATCTCTACGAGACAGCCGAAGTGTAGAGCCGTAGTCGGCACCACGACGCGAGCGGGCTTGTGCGCGCCGAAAAACAGCGCGTACTGCTCGTCGATCACGTCCCAATTCGCGACGTCAGGCGTATAGACGCGGCACATCCGCACGTCGCCTTTATCCGCACCCGCGGCGGCCAGCACTGCCGCGACGTTGCTTAGAGCCTGCGCGGTCTGCGCAGCAAGACCCTCCGCGATGGCTCCCGTGCGCGGATCCACGCTTAGCTGCCCCGAGACGTAGAGCGTTTCGTCGTCTAAGATGCCTGGCGCATAATGCGCCTTTTTCAGCGCGAAACCGCTTGGATAAATTTCTTTCATTTAAGCTCCTTGGCATATAAAATTTTATATAATTTTACTCTAAATTTATTAAAAATATATAACTATTTCTATAAATTTGCAAAAATTTTAAAATTTAATCTAAATTTATAGATTTTTTTATATGGAATTTAAGGAGCCCGAATTGAACCAACTTTTGCAGACCTTTATACCGACCGCGCACCTTATTAAAAATACGATCGGCGATTGCGAGGTGGTAATCCACGATATGAGCACGCCGCAAAACTCCGTCGTTTTCATCCTCGGCGACGTGACGGGCAGGAGGATCGGCCAAAGCTTCGATCATCTGGTAAAGGACGTGTTGTTAAGCAAAAATTTTGAAAACGACTGCACCGCAAACTACTACTTCACCGCGCAAAACGGCAAGCTCATACGCTCCTCGACTTCGCTGATCCGCGGCGCAGACGGCAAAGTAGTAGGCGCGCTATGTGTAAATATCGATACTTCAAGCGCCATCGCGGCATACAAAGCAATAAAAAATCTGCTGCCGAATGCAAAGCTCGATAGCAAGGAGCTGCAGGGCGCAAATTTTACCGACGGAGGCTGCGATAACGCGGCATTAGATGAAGCGAGCTCAAATGACAGCGTAAATTTAGAAGCAAAAAACTCTAACGATTCGCAGCAAAATATCCTTGATATCGTCCAGGACCTTATCGCATCGGCTACGCACGATCTGGATGTAGAGCGGATGAAGAAAGAGGATCGAAAGCGCATCGTAAAATTTCTCGCGCAAAAAGGGATTTTTGAGGTAAAGGGCGCAGTGGAGCTCGTCGCAAAGGCGCTTAGGACGCAGAAAGTCACGATTTACTCGTATATGGATGAGGTAAAAAAGGAGAGCTAGCCGCAGCGCATAAATTTGATCTCAAATTTAACAAACGTTGCGCGCCTTATTATCAGCGTAGCCATATGGGGTGGCGCAAATTTTAATCTGAATTGATGAACCTATCAAAAGTGTGATGCGCCAATTCCTAGTTCATGAAGCTGTAGCGCAATAAAAGCAAAACTCATCTATTACTCGAACTCGTAGCCCTTCGCGCTTTTTAATTTCTCGTCATAATCGACTCCGTTAGCAATTCGCTTGCGCGAAGCATTGAAATCCGCTCGTATTGGGCTTTTATGCTCGTCAAACTCAAGTGGCGCGACACCGATGATATCTGCTAGCAGATGCGCTAAATCATCGCTCATAAAAGGCTTATCTTTCGCCGCAGCTAGCCTTTGCCATAGTTTAGCGTGATCGCTCAAAAACTCGCGCGAAGCTATGAAAATCAGCGGGATTTCGTAAGTAAAGCGACTCTCCATGCCGTGCCCAAGGCGTCCATTTTCGTATAAATTCTCTCCGTGATCGCTAAGATAGACGATGAGACTGTCATCACCCAAAAAAATTTTAAAAATTTCATTTATGACAAAATCGTTGTAAAGCACGCTGTTATCATAATATGCGACGACATCTTTCTGCTTGGAAGTAAGTTTTGCCTTTACATCCGCCGCGCTAAACTTGCCAAATCCCTCGGGATAGCGCAGGCTGTAATCCATATGGCTACCGATGAGATGGATCACGTAGAAATTTCGCTCTCTCTGCCCAGCTTTCGCCTGATTTATGAGCGGAAGCAGCACTCCGTCAGGCTTGATGCGGACGGTTTCGTAAAGATTGCTCTTTGAGAGGAAGGATTCCGCGTCCGCGCGATCGGCAGCGCTTTTGGCGCTTAGCGCGTGCGCACCGAAGGCTTCTTGATTGCTGATCCAAAAGGTGCGGTAACCACTTAGCTTAAACATATCGATGATGCTAAGGTTGCGAAACCACGCCCTTTTGCGCTCGCTTTCGTAATCGCTGAAATTTAAAAGCCGCATCAGCACCTGATTAGTCGTGCCGTAAGGCGAGATTGTATCGCTAAATTTTATCAGATTGCCGCTTGCTTCGAGACCCTCCAAAAGCGGCGTATTTTTAACGCCGTAGCCGTAGAGCGACATATGCCCGCGCTGCAAGCTCTCACCGATTATTAGGATGATATTTTTGACACGAGACTTTTGCAAGGCGGGGTTTGTAGCGGTCTCAGGGTTTTTGGAATTTGAAATCGCGCCGGGGTTTTGCGGCGTAGAATTTAAAGTCTCGCCCCAGCTCTGCGCCATAGCGCCCGAGGCAGACGTAGAATTTAAGTTTGCGCCGGAATTCTGCGCCTGGGCACTTGATGCGGGCGCGGAATTTTCAGACGCGAAGCCCAAAGCAGAGCTTTGCGGCGTAGAATTTAAATTTGTGCCACCATTTAAAACGCTTTCGTTCGCGCGCTTGGCCTCGTCATATCCAAGCTGCACTTCGCGCATATCGGTGATGAAATTTTTATCGCTCAGATAATCTTTTATCGTAAAGGCAAACTCCAGCGGGACATATTGCGATAGCTTGGTTATATAGCCCTGCTTGACCCGGGAAGCTTTGACGGCGATATCCGTGCAAAAGATCGCCCCGTAGATAAGATAAAGCGCCGCTAGTAGCAATCTTAGGCGGCTATGCGTTTGCTCCCTCTTTCTCCGCCCTGCTCTTAGCGCCGCAAAAATGCAGCCAAGCAGCACCACTAGATACAAAATCGTCGCAGGGTTAAGAAACTGCGAAATAAACTCGCGCGTCTCGGCTGCGTCGGTATGCACAAGCGCGTCGATCGCTACCACGTTGAAGCTTGAGTCAAAATTTACGATCAAAAACAAAGCCACGCTCGCAATTAGCGCAATTAGCGCTAGTAACACGAACGAAACGAGCTTAAAAAATCGCCCGCTAAGCAGATAGCAGAGGTGAAAGATGAGCAAATTTATGATGAATACCACCGGGAAACTCTCGGCGATGTAGGCAAAGATGGGTCCGTTAATCTGATAATGTATCTTAGCCCAGCAAGCGAGCAAGCATAGCGCCGTGCTAAGCCAAAACATCCTCCATACGGGACGCTCGCGTAGCGCAGCAAAAAAACCGCAGTCGATTTGCATAAGCAAGCGCGCTATGAGCCCGCCCGCTTTCGTCCGCGCCATAAGTCCGCCTATATTTGCTAGCGCTACATAAAATTTTTCTCTCATTTTATATTTCCTACCTTGTACGAAGAGACGCGACGACGCGCACTCTGCGTAGCGCGACATGTTTTCGCTTTAAAATCAAGGCGCAATCTTAGCCGCTTAAAGCTTTGAGCTCGCTTACTTGCGCGCCTTTACGCTTCAAATTTTGCGGCTAAATTTTAAAGATACGGGGAGTTTGGAATGGGGCGGCGGAATTTTGAGGCTAAATTTTAATTGAAAGCGGATCTAAGAGCGAAGCTACAAAATGAGGCTTTAAAAAAACAGAAAGTATGAGCTAAAATCTCGGCTTTTAGAATTTTGTGGTTAGCCCGCAAACCGTCACAATAGGTTTTAAAATTTCTAGTGCGATAAGTTTCCTTCGGATAAAATTTATGCATGAAGCGGCAGAGGTAAAATTCCAAGACACGAGCGATGTAAAATTATCGAAATCTAATCGCAGGTAAAATTTCGCACCGATAAAAGTGTAAAATTTTAACTAGGCAAAGTCGCCTTCTACGTAGAAATTCTATGCGACGCTTAGGACTTCGACTTTACCGTCGAAAACCGCCATGCAGTGCTCGTAGTGGCTGGTGCGAAGTCCATCCTTACTTCTCGTGCTCCACTTATCCTCGGCGATGACCGGCGTGCCGTCCTTTTGGCAGATCATCGGCTCGATGCAAAAGACCATGCCGTTTTTGATTTTGGGGCCTGATTTTGGATTGTTGCCCTCCAGATAGTTTGGGATCTCAGGCTCTTCGTGCGGGTGCTTGCCGATGCCGTGGCCACAGAAGCCGTATAACGGCACAAAGCCGCGCGCACGGATAAATTTCTCGATCTCGAAGCTTAGCTCTTTGAAGTGCATCCCTACCCTGATCGTTTTGATGGCAAACTCCAGCGTGTCCTTACTGCATGCGATGAGATCTTCGTCGGCTTTTGAAATTTTACCGACGGGCAGAGTGCGTGCGCTGTCGCCGAAATATCCGTTTAGCTTCGAGCCCAAATCGACGCCTAAGATATCGCCCTCTTGTAAGATCGTCTCGTCGGGGATGCCGTGGATGATGACCTCGTTTAGCGAGAGGCAGGCGGCGTTTGGAAATCCGTATAACCCTTTAAAAGCGGGGTACGCGCCCTTGGAGGTGATAAAATCATCGATCTTCTTATCGACTTCGAGCAGGCTAAGACCCGGCTTTATAAATGAAGCCGCGTAATCAAGGGCTTGCGCGACGATCCTGTTCGCCGCACGAAGCCCCTCTAAATCTTTTTTTGTTTTAAGCAAAATCGCCATTTTAAAGCCCGACCGCGCTTAGGGTCTGATATTTGTTCATATAGATCTGCGCTTCGATGCGCCTCATCGTATCAAGAGCGACGGAGACGACGATCAGCACGCTGGTGCCGCCGAAATAAAACGGCACGCCCATAAATTTAACGAGCAGCCACGGGATGACGGTTACTAGCCCGAGATAGATCGAGCCCCAAAACGTAAGGCGACTTGCGACTTCGTTTAAAAAGCTCGCCGTTCCCTCGCCCGGACGAATGCCCGGGATAAATCCGCCCTGCTTCTTTAAATTTTCGCTTATATCTTTTGAATTAAACGCGATCGATGCGTAAAAATACGCAAAAAACACGACCAAAACAAAAGTTAGGAAGTTAAAAAAGTAGTTGCTCGGGCTTAAGAAATCGTGGATCTTTTGAATGATCGGATTGGTGCTTGCCTGCAAAATAGTGGTCGGAAACATCAAAATTGCGCTTGCAAAAATCGGCGGAATGACGCCGCTTAAATTTAGCTTGATCGGCACATAGTTCATAATGCGCTTGTTTTGATTCGCCATCAATACCTTGCGCGAAAACGAAACGGGAATCCTGCGCTCGCCCAGCTCTATGTAGATGATCACGCCGATAGTGAGCAAAACAATAGCTATGATAAGGGCGAGAATCAAGAAATTCATCTCACCGGTATTTACTAAATTTACAGTACTTCCGATCGCTCTAGGGATGGCGCTTACGATACCTGCAAAGATAATAAGGCTGGTGCCGTTACCGACGCCGCGCTGCGTAATCTGCTCTCCGATCCACATCAAAAGCATGGTGCCTGCCAGCATCGAAATGCACGAGATAAAAACAAACTCGTTGGTATTTTCAGCCATTATCGCAGGCGCTCCGGTCTGTCCGTGGATGCCCTGTAAGCCAATGCTAACGCCGATGGATTGAACCATAGCGATTGCGATTGTAGCATATCGGATGATCTGCATATATTTCTGCATACCGTCGCGCTCTTTTTTGAGTTTGCCTAAATTTGGAAAGGTTGCGGCAAGCAGCTCCATAATGATCGAAGCGGTAATATAAGGCATAATGCCTAGCGAGATAACGCTGAATCGCTCCGCCGCGTTACCGCTAAACATATTAAACATTCCAAAAGCGTTGTTGCTATTGTTTTGAAAAAATTGCTTTATAACCTCAACGTCCACTCCCGGAACCGGCACGTAAGCTAGCAACCTATAGGCAAAAAGAAAGCCCAAAGTAATGAGAATTTTGTTGCGTAGCGATTTATTCATTATTTTTGTCCGCTAGACTTTACGTTCTCGTCTTTGATCTTGCTAGCGAGCGCTTTTGCGCCTACGCCGATCAGCTTGATCTTTTTAACGGAATTTGAAATTTTATGAACGGATTTGATGCTTTCGATCGTGATCTCACTAAGATCTTTGATAGCTTCGATTTTATCGACATTGATCACGTAAGGCTTTTCAAATTTAGAAGTAAAACCTACCTTTGGAAGCCTTCGTTGAATCGGCTGCTGACCGCCCTCGAAGCCTCTTTTTTCATGAGAGCCGGTACGCGCGGTCTGACCCTTGCCACCGCGACCAGCAGTTTTACCCAGGCCGCTTCCTTGACCACGACCCAAGCGCTTAGTAGCGTGAGTCGAGCCTGGGGCTTTTTTAAGATTTTCTAATCCCATCTTTTATCCTTGTTAGTGTTTTAACATACTAAGAGCTTTCATCGTAGCTCTTACGACATTTGAGGAGTTGTTCGAACCTAGCGATTTGGTGAGGATATCTTTAACACCCGCAAGCTCTAAAACTGGGCGGACTGAACCGCCTGCGATAACGCCGGTACCTTCGCTCGCCGGCTTAAGTAAAATTTTGCTCGCATTGTATTTAACTTCAATATCGTGAGTGATGGTAGAGCCGTTTAAATTTACCTTGATAATATTTTTAAACGCATCGTCTACCGCTTTTTTAATCGCGTCGGGAACCTCTTTGGACTTACCAAAGCCGAAGCCTACCAAGCCGTTTCTATTGCCTACTACGATAAGAGCCGTAAACCTAAACCTTCTACCACCTTTAACGACCTTCGTAACCCTACCGATATTGACGATTACCTCTTCGAATTCTTCTCTATTATACTTTTCCACAATCATTCCTTTGGGTTATAGTTTGATGCCGTTTTGGCGTAGCGACTCGGCAAAGCTTGCGATTACGCCGTGATACAAATAGCCATTACGATCGAAAATCGCTTCAGAAATGCCTTTATCTTTTAGCTTGGAGGCTAAATCTTTAGCTAAGCTAGCCGCGCCCTCTTTGTTTGCCTTTAAATTTAAAACCTTACCGCTGCTGGCGCACAAAGTCGCGCTCGCCGCGTCGTCGATAGCCTGAGCGTAAACTGTCCTATTGGATTTGAAAATAGAAATTCTAGGGCAAGATGCGACGCCTGAAATTTTAGCGCGAATTCTTCTTTTTCTCTTGATTCGTAAAGAGATCTTTCTTTTTAATACGTTCTGTGTCATTTCTCAACCCTTATTTCTTAGCTGTTTTTCCGGCTTTGCGGATGATATGCTCTTCAAGATACTTGATGCCTTTACCCTTATATGGCTCAGGCGGTCTGAATCCTCTGATCTCGGCTGCTACTTGACCTACTTGCTGCTTGTCGTCGCCTTTGATGGTTACGACGTTTTTATCTACGGAAATTTCGATTCCTTTTGGAGATTCAAAATTTATCGGATGCGAAAAGCCCAAATTTAGCTCAAGCACCTTGCCCTTCATCGCGGCTCTATAGCCGACGCCGTTGATTTCAAGCTGTTTTGAAAAGCCCTCGGTAAGACCAAGGACGATATTGTTGGCTAAAGCGCGGTATGTTCCCCAATACGCCCTGCTCTGTCTATCCTCACCCTTAGGTGAGAATTCTATCTTTCCGTCTTCGATTTTTACATCGACATGACCTTTTAAATCAAGCTCTTTTTCGTTATTCGATTTTTTAAATTTTAACGACGAGCCGTCAATCTTGACCTCAACTCCGCTCGGGATAGAGATCGGTTTTTTACCAATTCTTGACATAATTTTCCTTTTTATTTGTCTAGGGTATGTCTACTTTTACGAATGGATACCACAATGCCATAAAAAGTAGAAACTTCTTACCAGATCGTGCAAAGCACTTCGCCGCCGACGCCCGCTTTGTGTGCGTCGATACCGCTCATAACGCCTTTGCTTGTGCTAACGACGACGGTTCCGTAGCCGTTTTTGAAGCGCTTGATCTCGTCTTTGCCCTGATATACGCGGCGACCCGGAGTCGAAATTCTTTTAACTTCGTTTATCACGCTCCTGCCCTTTTCGTCGTATTTAAGCACTACGTTGATGATCTTTTTATTGTTTTCCTCTACTACGTTGTAGCTCTCGATATAGCCCTTCTCGGCTAAAATTTTAAGCATAGCCTCAACGACGTTTGAGTGAAAAAGCCTAGTCGTATCTAGCCTTCGCATCGCAGCATTTCTGATGCGAGTTAGTCCATCTGAAATAAGATCGTTAATCATCTCTTCTCCTTACCAGCTTGCTTTTTTTAGACCCGGGATCAAGCCCTCATTTGCCATCTTGCGAAGGCAAACGCGACAAATTCCAAAATCCTTATAAACGGAGTGCGGACGACCGCAAATTTGACATCTGGTATATGCGCGAGTGCTAAATTTAGCGGGGCGTTTCGCCTTGGCTACCATTGATTTTTTTGCCATATCATTTTCCTTTTGCAAAAGGCATGCCGAATAACTCTAGCAATTTAAATGCCTCTTTATCGTTATTTGTAGTCGTTACGACGGTTATATTCATACCGTGAGTTCTTAAAATTTGATCGTATTCGACCTCAGGGAACATCAGCTGCTCTTGCAAACCGAAGTTGTAATTGCCGCGTCCGTCAAAGCCCGTTCTAGGTAGTCCTCGGAAATCCTTAACTCTAGGAAGCGCGATAGAGATCAGTTTGTCTAGGAAGGCAAACATCTGCTCTTTTCGTAACGTAACCATTATGCCTACCGGGAAACCTTCGCGCACTTTAAAGCCGGCAACCGATTTTTTTGCATTGACGATAAGTGCTTTTTGACCTGCGATCAGCGAGATAGTATCTGCCATATTTTGAAGCACTTTTTGATCTTTGCTCGATTCGCCCGTTCCTACGCTGATAACGATCTTTTCAAGCGCCGGGATAAGCATAGGATTTTTTATATCAAATTCTTTCTGCAAAGCAGCTCTGATGGAATTAGCGTATTTATCTTTTAGTCTGCTCATAATCAACCCTCTACCAACGCAACGTTTGAAATATCCATCGGCATCTCTTTGTTTGTAAAGCCACCTTGCGGATTTTGCTCGGTTGGTTTGATAGCCTTTTTAGCCATTTTACAACCCTCGACGATAACTTGAGCTTTTTTAGGAAACACTGCCTTAACGATGCCTGTTTTACCCTTATCGTCACCTGCGATGATCTTTACTTGATCGCCTTTTTTAATCTTAAATTTTACTGCCATTATAAAACCTCCGGAGCCAGCGAAACGATCTTCATAAAACCGCCGTATCTGACCTCTCTACCGATAGGACCGAAAATACGAGTGCCGATCGGCTCTTTTTTTGAATCCAAAATAACGGCTGCGTTCTCATCGAATCTAATTAGCGAGCCGTTGCCTCTATGCAACTCTTTAGTCGTACGAACGACTACGGCTTTTACTACTTGACCGCGCTTAATCTTGCCGTTAGGGAGCGCTTTTTTTACAGAGCAAACGATGATATCGCCGATTGTAGCGTATCTTCTTTTGCTGCCGCCCAAAACTTTAATACACATAAGTTCTTTTGCGCCGCTATTATCAGCCACCGCAAGTCTGGTAAAACTCTGTATCATTATTCAACTCCTGTTTTCAAAACCGCTTTTAAGCGAAACGATTTTCTAGCGCTTAGCGGTCTGCACTCGATCGCAGATATGGTGTCGCCGATCTTTACTACGTTGTTTTCATCGTGGATTAGATATTTTTTAAATCTTTTTACGATCTTTCTATATCTAGGGTGCATAACCCTTCGCTCTACCAAAACGGTAGCTGTTTTATCGCCCGCCTTCTTTACGACTACGCCTTGAATTTCTCTTTTAAATGCCATAACCTATCCTTATTTCGCTTTAATAGCGGTGTTGATTCTAGCGATATCTTTTTTGATAGCGCGAATCTCGTTAGGATTGCTTAGCTGCATAGTTTTTAGCTTTTGTCTAGCCGTAAATAAAAGCAACTTACTTTGTTTCAACATAGAATTTAGCTCAGCCAAATCTTTATCTTTCAAATCAGTATATTTCATTTTCGCTTTCCCTACTTACGATTTTCGTTTTAAAAGGTAGTTTATGAATCGAAAGCATAAGCGCCTCTTTAGCAACCTCTTCGCTAACGCCGGTCATCTCGAAAATGATCCTGCCCGGTTTTATATTCATTACCCACTCTTCTACGCCGCTCTTACCTTTACCCATACGAGTTTGTAGAGGCTTTTTGGTAAGCGGCTTGTCTGGGAATACCTTAATCCAAATTTTAGCTTGACGATTCACGAAGCGCGTCATCGCGACACGAGCCGCTTCGATCTGGCGAGAATTTACCCTACCCGCCTCTACCGCTTTGATACCGAAATCGCCGAACGTCAAGGAATTTCCTCTCGTCGCATAGCCGCGATTGCGACCTTTCATCATCTTGCGGTATTTTGTTCTTTTTGGCATCAACATAACTATTTACCTCTTCTTGGTCTGCGTGTTTTTTTAGGCGCATCATCGGTCTTTTCAGCCTGGATGCCTTTTTGTAAAATTTCACCCTTAAAGATCCAAACCTTAATGCCGATATTACCGTAAGTCGTATGCGCTTCGGCGAAGCCGTAATCGATCCTAGCCCTTAGAGTATGGAGCGGAACGCGCCCCTCCAAATACCATTCGGTTCTAGCCATCTCAGCGCCGCCCAAGCGACCTGCGACGCAAATTTTAATTCCCTTTGCACCTGCTTTTTGAGCGCCTTGGATGACCTTTTTCATAGCGCGGCGGAATGCAACGCGGCGCTCCAACTGCATGGCTACGTTTTCCGCAGCCAAAAGTGCGTTCGAGCCTACTTTGCGCTCCTCTTTGATATTGATCGCTATGTCTTTATTGACTAGCTTAACGACTTCGCTTCTTAAATTTTCGACCTCGCCGCCTTTTTTGCCGATGATAATACCCGGTCTTGCAGCTACGATCGTTACGCGAATTTTCTTAGCCGTTCTTTCGATAAGAATTTGGCTAATTCCCGCATAATAAAGCTTAGCTTTTAAAAATTTGCGGATCTTGTAATCCTCGCCGATACTCTCGGAAAGCGTCGCTTTAGAAGGAAACCATCTAGACTCCCAATTTCGATTAATTCCTAATCTTAAACCGATCGGATTTACTTTCTGTCCCATTTACGCTTCCTTCTTACTTGGTTTTGCTACTTCGACGATAATGTGCGAAGTAGGCTTGCGGATACGGCTAGCCGTACCTCTGGCGCGCGGACGAAATCTCTTAAGCACCGGACCTGCATCCACTCGGCAGCTGGTAACTACGACCTCTTCAGGCTCAAAGCCGCCGTTTGCGACCGCGCTTGAAATCGCCGTAGCGATATATTTCGCGCCGCGATTAGGCGTAAATTCCAAAGTAGCAAGGGCAAATTCCGCATTCATACCTTGAATTTGTTTTGCGATAAGTCTTGCTTTTGTCGGCGAAAGGCGAACAAATTTAATAGTTGATTTACTCATATTCTATCCTTACTTGCCGATCTTTTTCTGCACGGAGCCTTTGTGGCCCTTGAAAGTGCGCGTAGGAGCGAACTCGCCTAATTTATAACCGATATGATGCTCGGTGACGTAAACCGGGATAAAATTCTTTCCGTTATGAACGTTAAACGTAAGTCCGATCATCTCAGGCACGATCGTGCTTCGTCTCGACCAAGTCTTGATCGGTTTATTATCGCCGGCTTTCTTTGCCGCAACGACTTTTTTCATTACGTGATCATCTACGAAAGGACCTTTTTTTAGCGATCTAGCCATTTTTATTTTCCTTTCCTTCTTGAAATTATAAGCTTATCGCTCGCTTTTTTATGGCGAGTTTTATAGCCCTTCGTCGGTTTGCCCCACGGAGTTACCGGATGGCGGCCGGAGTTTTTCTTACCCTCGCCACCGCCGTGTGGGTGATCGACCGGGTTCATTGCAGAACCTCTGGTTTGAGGACGGATACCTCTGTGGCGATTGCGTCCGGCTTTACCGATGACGACGTTTGCCCACTCTTCGTTACCCACTACGCCGATACTAGCCATGCACTCTGCAAGCACTCTTCTCATCTCGCCGCTAGGCAGACGCAAAATGACGTATTTTTCCTCTTTACCCATTAGCTGAGCATAGCCTCCAGCGCTACGCGCCATTTGAGCACCTTTGCCCGGTTTTAACTCGATATTATGCAGGATAGTTCCCACAGGGATATTTTTCATCTTCATCGCGTTGCCAGGTTTAATATCTAATCCGCCCTCGGCAGCGGCTACCACGTCGCCCACTTTAAGATCGTTAGGCTTGATAATGTAGCGCTTCTCGCCGTCTGCGTATGAGATCAGCGCGATACGGCAGTTACGATTCGGATCGTATTCGATCGCCTCGACCTTGCCAGCAACGCCGAATTTATTTCGCTTAAAATCGATAATTCTATAAAGTTTAGCAGCTCCAGCTTGTTTATGACGGCTAGTAATGCGACCGTTATTGTTCCTTCCGGCTGCGGCAGGAATTTTAACAAGCAAGCCTCTAACGCTAGCTTTTGCAGTGATATCCTCGCTGCTAAGCCCTGTCATAAATCTTCTACTTGGAGTATACGGTTTATAAGTTTTAATCGCCATTTTACGCCTCCACGCTTTCTAGGCTTACGCCTTCAGGTAGTTTGACGTAGAATTTTTTCACATCGTTTCTAGCGCCAGTTCTGCCTTTAAATCTTTTTACTTTGCCATCCTGTCTTAAAGAATTTATCTTTAGCGGAGTGATCCCGAAATAGTTTTTTAAAACGCTCTTTAGTCCGTTTTTCGTAACCGACGGGCTAGTTTGGATAACGACCACGCCGTTTTCTTGAAGACCGAGAGACTTTTCCGTATAAAGGATCGTTTTGATATCTGTTATATCTGCCATTTTAGTCCTCTTTCACTATTGATTCAAATGCCGCTTTTTCGAATACGACCGAGCCGTAAACTGCGATTAGGTAAGCATTGACCTCGCTTGCATCGACGACATAGCAATTCTTAAGATTTCTATAGGCCAAAAGAGTTTGTGCGTCTAGCTCGTTTTTAACGATCAGCGCATCTCTAACACCCAGTTTCTTAATAAAATTTGCCGCATCTTTAGTCTTGCCGCTTTTTAGTTCTAAATCGTCGAAGATAAAAATTTTACCCTCATTTGCTTTCTCATTGATAGCAAATTCCAACGCAAGGCGTTTTTGCTTTTTATTGACCTTCTGCTCGTAATTTCGCTCGTTAGTCGGACCGAATGCAACCGCGCCGCCTACCCAGACGTTAGTTCTAGTTGAGCCCGCGCGTGCGCCGCCGCGGCCCTTTTGTCGCCACGGTTTTTTACCGCCGCCGCTAACCTCGGCGCGAGTTTTAGCGTTAGCCGTATTTGCACGAAGCGAAGCAAGGTAAGATTTGACGTACAAATATAGATTGTGCGAATTGACTTCCGAAAATTTCGCAGGAATTTCAATTTCGCTTGCTTTTTCCAGTTTTTCGTTAAGCACGCTTACTTTACTCATTTTACTATCCTTATTCTGCCCATTGCGCCGTTAAATCCAGGAACCGAGCCTTTAAGCACCAAAATTTTATTCTCGGCATCAAAGCTTACGACTTCGTTTTTGGCAGTGATCATTTCGTTTCCAGTGCGTCCCGCCATCCTCATACCGGGCTGAACGCGACCTGGCCACTCGCAGTTGCCAATAGAACCAGGCCTTCGGTGAAAGCGGCTACCGTGCGCTGCAGGACCGCCCGCAAAGCCATGGCGCTTAATAACGCCCTGATAACCTTTACCCTTGGATTTAAAGCTTACTTTGACGATCTTGGCTTCGCTCAAAACATCTAAATTTTGATCGCCAAGCTCGGCATCTTCTAAGCTTAGAGTCGCAAATTTATTAAATTCCTTGCTTAGGCTATATTTCTTTTGAATGCCGGCTATAGCTTTATTATACGCTTTTCCCTCTGCGTATGCTACGATAGCTGCTTTCTCATCGCAAACTTCGCAAATTTTGGTATTGATAAGTCGTAAAAGCGTCACGGGCGTGCTGCTCGTGTCGATCGTCCTACTCATACCTATTTTTTCTACAATATATTCCATTGTTGTACCCCTTATTTGCCCATCGCGTGAACTTCGACGTTGACTTCCGGAGCCAAATCAAGCTTAGTTAGCGAATCAACCGTATCTGGCGTAGCCGCTACGATGTCTAGCATACGAGCGTGGATTTTCATCTCAAACTGCTCTCTGGAGTCTTTATTTACGTGCGGAGATCTTAAAACGGTGTAGCGTTTAATCTTCGTAGGCATCGGCACGGGACCTCTGACGTCCGCACCTGTTCTTTTTACGGCTTCAACGATAGCCGAAACTGTGCGATCTAAAACTCGATGGTCATAAGCCTTGAGTTTTAACCTAATTTTTTGCATCACTTTTCCTTAATAAAGAACTTGTCGCAACGCGCGACCCTTTGTTTCAAACAAAAGACACACATTATATAAAAGCGCTCCGGCTTTGTCAAGAAAATAGCCAAATTTTATTGAAATATTTCCTTTTAATAAGGAAAAATATATAGAATTTCGAAAATTTCCAGGTTGTCGAAAATTTCCAATATAAAAATTTTGGGATAAATTTAAAATAGATATAAAAATTTCATAGGATTTTTCAGATTTATTTCCTTTTAATAAGGAAAATTTTAAAATACTTGATATGAATGATCTAAAATTTTTTTACGAAAACCCGCCGGAATTTATGGGCTTTATTCCGCGCAAAAGAGGTATCGGCTCTGCCAAAACCATAATCTACGGAGTGCTAAATTCCGGCAAAAGCGCCGTGCTGAAAAATGAAATTTCGGAACTTAAAAAAGATGAAATTTTGTATCTAAATTTAGCCGATCTACGCCTTGAAGAGGCGGTAGCGAATGATGGAATTTTTGTGGCTAGAAATAGCGCAGGCGATACAAAGGCTAGCGAAATAAACGAGCATGAAATAAGCAGAGAAGCTACGTTAGACGCGGAAATTTCGGATACGGGCGAATTTTACCGCGCCGCCGTAAAAAATACAGATACAAAAAACGCAAGCGCAAATGGCTCAAACAACGCAAAAAATGCGGAGTCCGATGGCGCAAAAAGCAAGAGCGAGAATTTCTTCCGCGAGATCAAAGAATTTTTAGCCGCTAACGAGCAAATTTTATCGCTTTTTTTAGATAATTTTAGTAGCGCCGATTTTGAAATTTCATCGCTTCAAAGCTTTATTGGGGGGCTAAATTTAAAGCGCATTATAATTTCTACTCGCGATAAAGAGTTAGTTTTGCCAGGCTTTGAGCGGATTGAGCTTTTACCGCTTTCATTTGAAGAATTTATCGCCTTCGATAAGCGCCACAACGAGATAAACTCGATGATTTCGGCGTTTTTAGCCCAAGGCGGCGGCGCAAAAAACCCCTTCATGACCCCCGCCGAAATTTTAGAATTCGAGCAGAGGTTGCTTACGGCAAACTTTAGCCGCACGGAAATTTTAATCCTCAAAGAGTGCCTAAGCTTCGTCCACGCCGCATTTAGCGCAAATAAAATTTACACCGCGCTAAAGCCGCGCATCAAGATCTCCAAAGACGCCATATACGGCACTATCGCCAAGCTTGAGCGGGAAAATTTCATCAGATTTTTAAGCAAAGCGGGCGAACCCGCGCGCGCAAAAAAGCTATATTTTTCGCATTTTAATATGCGCGAAATTTTAACAAGCAAAAAGGACTTCTCGAAAAAATTTGCCAACGTCCTTTTTTGCGAGCTTTTGGGGCTAAATACGCCGATTTTTTACACAAAAGAGCTGGATTTTTACCTGCCTGCTCTAAAGATGGGGGTTCTCGTCATCCCATTCAGCGACGCGGACATTATCTTTTTAAAATTTCGTAAAATTTTAAGCGTGCTCAAGAGGCTCGGCATCACGAGCTTAAAAGTCGTTTCTATGGCAAACTCCGGTAGGCTCGAGATTGAGGGTATTCGCTGCGATGTCGTGCCGTTTCATGAGTTCGTGCTTAGCTTCTGATTTATTGACACTTCATATCATAAAAATATAAATTTTATGATATAATTTTGGCAAACCCATATCAATTACGCAAGGGAAAGCCGATGATCAAATTAAAAGACAAACTCATTTATGAAACGCTAAAACTGGTCGAATCGCAAGGCAAAGAGGGGCTTTTGTGTCGCAATAAGCAAAGCGATGCGGAGTTTATGAGACCCGTGAACGAATTCGCAGCTGCGAGTGGGCGCAACTACACCTCGATCAAATCGACTCTTGACATCATCCATAAAAACTGGAGCTATCTGCAGCGCGAAAGCATTAAGGACACGGGGCTTGATGCGGGCAAGGCGTCGAAGATTTTCATCTACCGCCTATGCGAGTCAGGGCGAAGCTTTATCGAAAAATACGAAAAAGCGCTCGTCCAAAACGCCGACAAATAGCCGAAAATTAAAAATTTTAAGCGCCGATTAGATAGAATTCTTTAATTTCACGTGGAGCGACAAAATTTCGTTTTTATGCGACTAGCCTTAAAAAGGAGATGAAAATGCTGGATTTTATAGTAAAAATGTTCGCCTGGAAAGCTGAGTGGGAGGTAAAAAAGGAATATGACAAAGAATTTGGCGATCTATCCTCCATGCACTCAATCTTGCGCTTTATAATACTTCTTATCATACTTAGCATTTTGATTAAATTTCAATTAAGCGTATGAAAGATACATTTTTAGATATTGCGCTCATTTTATTTGGCATCGTCATGCTTGTCGCGATACAACAAAAATCTTTATTAAAATTTATAATTTTCGTCGTGATTTTAGCGCTCGCCAGAGAGTTAATTATCAGGCTTTATGCCTAGCTTTGGCGAAACCGACACGGATGGAATTTAAAATTTAAACGACAAAATGACGGCGCGACGGAATTCGGTGGGCGCAAATTTTAAATTTTGCCGTAACTACACTATGCTTTTATCGTCGTTAGTAAATTCTACCGCACTTCAAGAATTGCCGCATCTATAAATCCAGCCTTTATCGTCAATGATAGATTTACCCGCGCCGAGAATTTGCGCTTGATGTCGCGCTTTCTGCTATTAGTGGCGGATTTCGCTCGTGCAAATACGACGGAATTTCACTTGTGCGAACACGGCGGATTTTTTGCGGTGGCAGCAAAAATTATAAACCAAATGAGCGGGTTAGAGCGTAAATTTTATAATGCTATAACGCTTAAATTCCGCAGAAGCCTAAATTAATGCGATACAAATGTGAAATTCAAGCAAAAATTTTAAATTTAGTAGCAAAATTCCACACGCTGAAATTTTAAAATTTTATTTCATAAAATTCCGAAATTTAGGAATTAAATTTTGCAGTGAAGCGACAAATTTTACCTCAAAATTAAAATTCGCACGCAAACCATCCACGAAAATTCCAAAATTTCATCATCATAAAATTTTAAATTCCAATGCCGTATTGCAAATCTATTATTTTATAAAACGGGGCGAAAAGCGAAATTTTGTATAAATTACACTCGAAAATTTGACGGATTCTCACGCAAACCGGCTCGAAATTTCGCCCTGCCTACTCCACGTATCCGATAAATTCGCCATCGAAAGTATGCCTAACGTCGCCGCGAAAGTAAATTTTACCTCCATCTCCTAAGCGCAAATTTAGCATTTCGCCGCTTGCAGGTATCACGCGGATATCGGAAGCTAGCCCCATATTTTCGACGCCTGCGATGAAGCATGCTGCCATCCCCGTACCGCATGCGAGAGTTTCTGCCTCTACGCCACGCTCAAAGGTGCGCACCTTTAAAATTTTGCTTGCGAGGCGACTTTGAACTAACGCATAATTAACGTTAGCGTTATACTTTTCGCGCAGATCGCGGGCTAGCGCGGCGTCGAACTCATTTAAATCGCTAACAAAAGTTACTAAGTGCGGCACTCCTGTGTTATAAAAATACCACGTTAGCCCTGCTTCTTCAAAGCTTTCGCCTAGGCGTTTAGGACGAGTTAACATTACCTCTACGTTAGCTACTAACGCGTGAGCGTTAGGGCGAAGATTGAAAATCTCGCCAAAGCTTACATTGCGTAGCTCGCCTCGCATGCTCTCGCTCAAATTTCCGCCGAAAATACCGAAAATTTCGCCGCTAATTACGCCTGCGCCACTTAGGAATTTCATACTCTGCGCGGCCAAGAAATTTTCATACGCATACATGCATACCGCTCGCGAGCCGTTGCCGCACATATCGGCGGTGCTGCCGTCGCTATTATAAAATTCCCACTCGAAATTTATCCCCTCGATACCGTTAAATTTCGGTAGCACGACGATGAGCCCGTCGGCGCCCACCCCATCGCGCCTATCGCATAGCTCACGCGCTAGCTTGGATCTATCCGCCTTAACTGAATCCGTAAATATTACGAAATCATTTCCGCTCGCATTATATTTTGAAATTTTCATTATCTACCTCGCAAATTTTTAAAATTACTAACATTCGCTAACGCTTTATTAAAATTTTATTTCTATTTAAATTTAAGTCTGCCGCTTGTTTTGAGCTATTCCGAGAGATATTTTACTAACTCGCCCTCATTGGTTAGTTTATTTATCGTGCGCTTTTTACGCTTGATGTTAGAGTCTCATCTCATAGTCTCTAAATGCTCGCAAGCATCAAATCTTCCGAGCTTGCAGGCCTTTTTATAAAGCTCGCGAGCCCTCTTTTTATCTTTCGCTACGCCCCAGCCCTTTTCGTATTGATACGCTAAATTTGAGCAGGCTAGCGGCTCGCCACCATTCTCGCACGCTTCGCTAAAATACTTCGCAGCAAGCGCGTGATCCTTTTGCCCGCCATCGCCCTTAAAATACGTAACGCCCAAATTTACGCACGAATCCACGTGTCCTTGCTCGCAAGCCCTCGTAAAAAATGTCCTAGCCCTGTCCGCGTCTTTTTTCACGCCTTCGCCAAGAACGTAGCTAAGCCCTAGGTTATGGCACGCCTCTACCTGCCCCATCTTGCAAGCCTTGATCAAAAGCTCGATCGCCTTTTTCGTGTCTGGATAGACGCCGAGCCCCTTTTTATAGTTGTATGCAAGGCTCGCGCACCCCTCGCTGCTGTTTTTCTTGCAAGCATCGCCGAAAAGCTCATTCGCCCTCTTACGATCCTGCGCCACCCCCTGCCCGTCGTTGTAGAGCAGTCCCAAATAGACGCAGCCCTTCTGCTCGCCGAGCTTGCACGCCCTGTCGTAATAGCTCGCGGCTTGCCTGAAGCTTCTATTTGAGTCGTATGCATAGCCCAAATTTGCACAATCCAGTGCATTTTCCTCGCCGCCTGCGTCGCAGTTGCGCTGCAGCTCATTTATCACGCGGCTTAGTTTTTTACAATCCATCTCGCTCCCCGCGGCGCAACCCTTTCTTAGATCGTCGATCTCCGCCGCAACGCCCGTCGCAAACAGCGCGGAGAGCAAAACCGCTCGCGCCGTAAATTTCAACAACTCTTTAAGCGGCGCACTTTTAAAATTTTGAAATTTAGCACCGCTTTGGGCACAGCTACCGATCCTCATCATCGCTCCTTTATTTTTAGTCTCATCTCAATTTGCGTAGAAATTTTATGCAACCGCGCAAAGGCTAAATTTTATCTTTTAGCTCTTTTAAAAATCTCTCCACCGCGGCCTCAAGCGCGGCAAGATCGCCTCCGTTATCTATCACAAAGTCCGCCATGGCACGCTTTTGCTCGATATCTATTTGCAGCTCCACGCGGTGCTTTGCAGCGGCATGATCGAGCCCATTTCGCTTCATCACGCGCGAAATCAGCGTATCTTTTGGCGCATAAACGACTGCCACTTTGTCGAAAAACTCATACCTCTTGCCCTCGAAAAACAGCGGAATATCAACGAAATAAAGCTTTCCTTTCGCCTCCAAAGCCTGCGCCTGCGATAAAATTTCAGCCGTTATCTTCGGATGCAGCAGCGCTTCTAGCTTTGCAAGCTCCGCGGGGTCTTTAAACACCAGCTCGCCTAGTTTTTTGCGGTCCACAAAAGCGCAAGAATTGGTCAAATTTTCCTCACCTCTGCTGGCATCAAATTTAACCTGTACGTCTTTTTGCACAACGTATTGCGCGCCGAAAATTTCAGCCACCTGCGCGGCGCAGCGATCCAAAATGTCATGCGAAATCTTATCGGCATCGATAATCTCAAATCCGCGATCACGAAGCAGCTCGCAAACCGCGCTCTTGCCGCTTCCGATGCTGCCCGTGATGACGACGGCGTGTTTAAATTTCAAGGTGAGCCTTTATAGCGTTTTTATTCGATTTTAGCTAAAATCTGCTAAATTATACCATCTTGGAGGATAAAATTTGATAAGCTACAAAGACGCGGGCGTCGATATAGACGCAGGAAATGACTTCGTAGAGGCGATAAAGCCGTTCGTCAAAGCTACGCAAACTCCGCACGTTTTAGGCGGTATCGGCTCGTTTAGCGGTGCGGTGAGGTTGCCCGCAGGCTACAAAAAGCCCGCGATCCTAGGCGCCACCGACGGCGTGGGCACAAAGCTGCGACTCGCGATCGACGCGCATAAATTTGACGGCGTGGGCCAAGACCTCGTCGCGATGTGCGTAAACGACCTCATCTGCAACTTCGCCGAGCCGCTGTTTTTTCTCGACTATTACGCGACGGCAAAGCTCGAGATCAGCGATGCAAAAGAAGTCGTAAAAAGCATCGCCGAGGGCTGCAAACTCGCCCGCTGCGCGCTAATCGGCGGCGAGACGGCGGAGATGCCCTCTATGTATGAAAAGGGCGACTTCGACCTAGCGGGCTTTGCCGTGGGTATCGCCGAGGAGGACGAGATCGACCGCAGCAAGTTTGTACGTGAGGGTGACGTACTCATCGCGCTTCCTAGCAGCGGCCTGCACTCAAACGGCTTCTCGCTCGCGCGCAAAGTGATCGCCGAGCTAGGGCTAAAATTTGACGACAAGGTAGGCGGTCGCGCACTCATAGACGTGCTTTTGGAGCCAACCAGGATCTACGTAGGAGACTTTTTAAATTTAAAAGACAAGATCCATGCGCTCGCGCACATCACGGGCGGGGGCATCGTGGAAAATCTGCCGCGTGTATTTCCACAGGGGCTGGGTGCGAAGATCGAGCACGCCGCGATCCGCACGCCTGAGATATTTAAAATCATCGCGCAAAAAGTGGAGCCGGCAGAGATGATGAGGACGTTTAATATGGGCGTTGGTATGATCATAGTGGCTCCAAAAGAAAATGCGGACTTCGTGCTCGCTAACACCGACGGCTACGTTATCGGTGAGGTCGTAAAAGGCGGGGGCGCACAGCTCGTGTAAATTTGAAGCGGTAAAATTTGCTGTTTTTTGCCAAAGCAGAATTTATGTTTAGACTAAATTTTAAAGCAAGTGTTGCGACCGCTTCCAAAAACAGCGCCGAGAATTATTATATGATAGGCCTTGCGGACGACAGGTACGACTATAAAAACTATCTGCTTTTCCAAAGACCGATCAAGCTCGGGCGGTACGAGGACGCAGACGCGCCGCACAACGGCTTATACGCAGAGTGCAATGGCGACGTATGCTATAACGGCTGCAAGGCGGCGAAAATCACTAGCGAGCTTATCGTTTTTGAGATCCAAGACAGCGTCATCACCGTGGATATCAGCGGCGTTAAAATTCCCAAACGCTTCATTCAGTATTGCAAAGAAATTTTCGGCGATCTACTTAGTATCGAGGGGCAAATTTAAATACGCAGCGGCACGCAAAAGCAAATTTCGCAATCACAAATATAAAGCCGAGATTAAAAATTTAACGAGCGAATTTTTAGATAGCGCAGGATAAGAGCGTTTAAGCAAAGCCATTAAACGCGATGAAACTTCGCGCCGGAGTAAAATTATTGCGAGATTTGCGCATCAAATTCGGTGCAAGTATTATGTGGCAAAATTTACCCTAACAAACATAGCTAAATTTCACGCTCGATCCGCAGTCGTCTGAGCTTTAAATTTGGACGCGCCACTTGTCGCCGCCACCCTCTCACAGCGAGCCCCGCGGACTTAAGAGATGCAAAACGATCATCTCGCTATCCGTGCAGCCGCTTGTTTTTTTAGAAAGGGTAATCGCTAGCGCGCCCATACTACTGCCTGCCTTTTCGGAAAAGGGCGATCGCTTTTAGCCCCTTATCCGTAATGCTGACGCTCTCGATACTGATGTGTTCGAGCTTGGCGTGTGCCGCAAAGTATCTAAAGCCCTCGCCGCTTATCTTATCGCTATCTTGTAAAAACAGATACGCAAGCTTCGGTAGCGTGGCTAGATGCTGTAGTGCCGCGTCCGTGATGGTCGTAGCTATAAAGCCCATATTTATAAGGCTTTTTACCTCGCAGATGCGGCGTACCATCTCATCGCTTAGCGCTACGCTTTCGTAGTGATGGCCTTTGCAGTAGCGCTCGCCAACCGCGTCCAAAGCCTCCTGCATCGTGATCTGCTTCATCAGCTATCCTTTAAAATTTGATTTTAAAATTTTAGTGAAATTTTACGATTTACGCAAGGCGCTGAAATTTACGCGCGGATTTGCTCGCGCAGCGCGATTAAATTTTGCGGCAATAGCGCAGTTGAAGCATTCTTTCATTGCTGAAATTCGGCGTAGAATTTCGGCGCCGCTTTTTAAATTTTGCTCGCCGCGTAAGGCGGGCGAGCGGCGCCTTCACGATTAAATTTTACGCATCATTTTTCGCGACGACGCTTTTCTTCGATGCCACTTTGTCCTTGCCTGCGCGCTAGCTCGTCAAGCAGGGCATCTGGATGGATATTGTGCACTGCAAGTGCGAGCAGAAGGTGAAATAAAAGATCCGCCCCCTCATAAATCACGTCGTATCGCGGCTCGCCCGCTCTGTGCTCGCCGAAGCCCTCGCGCGCGACGTCTGCGTAAAGCCCGCTGCGCGAGAGGTCCTTACACGCCAGTGCGAACTCGCACGCCTCCTCGGCGATCTTTTTGAGATAGGCGTTTTCGCCCTTCGCGTAGAGCGAGGCGACGTAGGAGAGCGCAGGCTCACCGTTTAGCTTGCGATCCAAGCAGACGTGATAAATTTCGTCCAAAATGCCGTACGGGCCTTTTTCTGCGGAGTTTTCGAGCGTGGAATTTTGCGCGGCGGCGTATAAATTTTGCTCGCTGCGCTCTGCAGCGGAATTTGTGAACGCGGAATTCGTCGCAGTGGGGCTTTGCATTACAGAATTTTGCTTACCGCAGGAATCGGTATAATTTTTGGGCGCTAAATTTTGCAAGCCGTCGCAGGAAGCGGAATTTTGCCCTGTGCGAGAATTCGCGGAATTTTTCTGCGCGAGAGAGGCTACAGAGCCGTACTCTGCGCAATTTATCGCGCCGCAAGCGCTCGAGCTCCCCACATTTTCACCGCCTTTTTGCAGCGAAATCTCTTTGAAAAAACAGCTTCGCGCGCCCGTGTGGCAGGCGGATCCGCCGCATTGCTCGACTTTAAGCAGCAGCGCGTCGTTGTCGCAGTCCAAAAAGGCGGATTTTACGAGCTGAACGTGACCGCTGCTCTCGCCTTTTTTCCAGATGCGCCCCTTGCTGCGTGAAAAGTAGTGCGCGTAGCCCGTTTGCAGCGTCAGGCTTAGCGCCTCTTCGTTCATATACGCGAGCATCAAAACTGCGCCGTCACCCGCGTCCTGCACGATCGCTGGGAGCAGCCCGCCTAATTTTTGCCAATCTACCTTCATCTTTGATCCTTAATTTGCGAAGTCGAGCGCCTTAAATTTAGCCGCCGCATGCGGAATTTGAGTTGTGAATTTACGAAGCGGCACGCCTCGTAAATTTAAAGGACAAATCTAGCGGCTAAATTTTAAGCGACCGCTAGACTTAAACCGCAACGGGCGCGAGTTCTGCTCGTTGCGAGCTTTTGCGCTCGCTGTTAAGTTTAGCTCGCAAAATCGAGAGTTAAGCTTATGCGCCCGGAGCAACTTGTTATTAAATTTAGTTCGCGAAATTGGGGCGCATAACCGCCTGAAATTTTAATGTTCCCGCTCGATGGCGCTTTGCTTTGCCTTGTCTTTCGTATCGACCCAGATATTAGGCACCGCGCCGCCCGGCGTTAGGAAAATTTTCGCGTCGCTGTTTTCGCGCAACGCCTCGTTAAATTTAGCCTGCGTCTCGATCTGCTTGAGGCTTAAAAGATTTGCATCCAAGCTCTTTGCAACCTCTTTGTTAGCGTAGGCTTGCGCGTCGGCTTCGATCTTAGCGGCATCGGCACGACCTTGAGCCTCGATTTTAACGGCATCTGCGTTACCTTTGGCAAGAGCCGCCTTTTTAAGCGCCTCTTGATTTGCGCGCTCGACCTCGTATTTGGTGCGCTCGGCCTCCTGCTTGGCGATCTGCACGCGCTCGATCTGCTCCTTTACCTTTGCGGGCAGGATGATCTCGCGAAGCTGCACGGCTAGCAGATCCACGGGCGAATTCGCCAGCGCTTCGATATTTTTGCGGATGCCGTCGTCGATCGCTTTAGCGATCTCGTCGCGTTTGGTAGGCAGTTCCTCAGCGGCATAGTTGCCGATGACGCTACGCACGACGTCCTTTACGCGCGGATCGATGATCTTATCCTCCCACAAAAAGCCCCACTCGGCGATTGTGTTGGGCGCCGTGGCTTCATTGAGCCTGTATTGCACGGTAATGTCGATGCTGACGGGTAAATTTCGCGAGTCTAGCACCGAGAGCGAGTTTTTGCTGATGATACCGCCCGCGGTACCGCTTTTAGTAGCGATACCTGCGCTCATATCTTCGCTGCTGGTGTAGTTGATGATACGCGTGCGAGTATCTACGACGAATACGTCCTGTATGAACGGCACGAAAAAGTGAAGTCCTGCGCCAAGAGGCGTCGGATCGTATTTGCCTAAATTTGACTTGATCCCCACCTCGCCGGATTGGATCGTGACGAAGGGTTTTGAGATCACTAGTAGCGCGATTATCGCGATTATCGCGTAAATCACGCCACTAAACTTGCCCATTCCTCCAAAATTAGGAATTTTAAAATTTAAATTCCCGCCTTTTTTGTCGCTGTTTTTCTTATTAAAATAATCATTCAAATCCGCAGGCATGCGCGTCCTTATTTAACGTAAGTGAGCCAGTGCTCAAATTTAGGGTCTTTGCCCGTGACTACCGCGAAATACGCCTTTTGCAAGCGGCTCGTGATCTCACCCATCTCGCCCTTGCCGATGATCCTGCCGTCGATGTTACTAATCGGCGTGACCTCCGCGGCGGTGCCGGTAAAAAACGCCTCGTCCGCGGCATAGAGCTGATCGCGAGCGATGCGCTCTCTGCGGACTTCGTAGCCCAGGCTGCGCGCGATTTCGATGACCGAATTTTGAGTGATGCTCTCTAAGCTGGTGTCGTTCGGCGGAGTGATGATGAGCCCATCTTTTACGATAAATAGGCACTCGCCCGGCCCCTCCGCGACGAAGCCCTGCGGATCGAGCAGTATCGCCTCATCGTACCCCGCATCGACCGCTTCGAAATTTGCCATCTGCGAGTTGAAATAATTCGCGCTCGCTTTGGCTTTTGCCATCATCGAAAATTGCGCCGGCTTTATCCACGATGAAATTTTAGCCTTGATGCCCTTGCGTAGCGCCTCTTCGCCCATATACGCGCCCCACTGCCACGCTGCGACGACGACATTTACAGAGCAGTCCTTGGACGAAACGCCCATCGAGCCGTAGCCGAAGTACGCTAGCGGGCGGATATAAACGGTCTGATCGAAGCGGTTTTTCGCGACGACGTCGATCTGGGCCTGACGAAGCTGCTCTAAGCTAAACGGAAGCTTGATTAGGCAGAGTTTTGCCGAAATTTCAAGCCTGCGAGTGTGCTCGTCCAAGCGGAAAATCGCGTAGCCTTTGTCGGTTTTATAGGCGCGTACGCCCTCAAATACGGCGTTTCCATAGTGCAAAGAGTGCGTCAAAACGTGAGTAGTGGCTTCCGCCCATGGGATTAGCTTGCCGTCTTTCCAGATGAGCTCGGCCTCTTGAATTTGTGCCATTTCTTGATCCTTTTGTTTAAAATTTAATCTGCGATTTTAGCTAAAACAATATTAATTTCTAAGAAATTTAAAAGCGGTTGAAATTTGGTGCGATTTTAAGACGCACAACGAGTCGTGAGTTCAAATTTAGCTCGCAACTCGGTGCAGATGGCATTAAAATTCTACGAACGAAAGCCCGATGCCGATCTTATTGACGCTGCGTTTGTAATCCGCGAGGCTCTCGCCATAGCCGTTAAAGTAGCGCAGATAGCCGTAAAATCCGCTGTTAAAGATCGGGAAGCTATAGTTTAGCTCGATCGCGCCACGGTTACTGCCGTCAAAATGCATGTTGTTTCGCCATAGAGCGCTAAGTCGCTGCTTGCCGAAGGTGTATGATGCGTGCAGATCGCCGTAGCCCATATAATCCGCGATGTCCTCGTTCGTGCGGTCCAGCCAAAACGCATACCAGGCTCTGGGCGTGATCGAAAATCCGCCCGCGCTCCACGTGCTTTGGACGTAGGCTTTGTTCCACGAGCGCGATTCTGCGCCGCCTTTGCCGTTTGATTCGTGCAGAGCGCCGATCTTTAGCTCGTCCGCAAACGGCACCGGCGCGCTAACGTAGAGCTCGGGACGGTAGTTACTCTCGCGGAAAGGCGCGCTATCCTGCGTGATCTGCCACCAGGAATTTTGCGCGTAAGCGAATGAAATTTTCTCTCCAAGTCCCAGCGCGTCGTAGGCAATCGGCCGCTCGAAGCTAAACTCAAAATGCAGCTCATCCGCCTTGCGATCGGGCTTTTTGCTGAAATCGTGGGTGAAAAGCATATAGATCGGCTCGTAGTATTTAAGCCCTAAAAATCCGAAATTTCGGCCATTTTGCTCGCCTTGCGGCGCGGAATCCAACGCAGCGGAATTCTGCGAGAGCGAGGCGGAATTCGATGATTCTAAATTTGACGCGGAGTCTGACGCAGCCGAGCCTGCGTCTGCGAAATTTGACGCAGTGGAATTTGGCGCGCTGGATTCCGCCATGGCGGAATTTTGTGCGACAGAATTTTGTGACTCAGCGGAGTTTAAAACAGCGGTATCATCGTGTGAAGCGGGAGTTTGTGCGGACACGATAGAATTTTTTGCTGAATTTCGGCGCGACTTTTCGCCCCTTTCCGCCAGACTTGCCGCGGCGATCTTTTTGTAATAGATCATCGCGTTTTTGTAATCGCCCTTGGTCTCGTATTCGCTAGCCTTTGCGTATAGCTCGGAGAGATCTTGCGCGGCTAGGCTTATGGCGCAAAGCGCGAACGCCAAAGCTTTAAATTTCATCTACGCCCTTTAAATCGTTTTGATAATTTATATTTAAAAACTGCTCTTTATTTTTGAAATTTAGCACTTTGGAATTTGCAGATCCGATGAGCGCGCCGATCTTATGCTCTTTCGCGCGGTAGAGCTCAAGCGCGCGCGGCGCGAGAGCTGCGTCAAAAAATCCGCACAAGCTATGTCTGTGTGCTTCGTCGCCCGCCACGCAAATTTGCCCCTCTTGCTCGCTAAGCGCGCGAATGGTGGAAATTTCTACAAAGGGCATGTCGGCTGGGATGATAAAAATGCGCTCGCCGCTAAATGGCTTCAGCGCCGAATACAGCGCGCCCATCGGCGAAAATTCCTCAAATTCGTCGTAGATCATAGGAAGCGGCGGGTTAAATTTAGAGGTTTTGGCGCAGGCGAAAACCCGCTCAAACTCGCAGCTTAAGCGCGAGAAAAGAAAGTGCGTCATGCTGGGATGCCCGCGAAATGGAAACAGCGTTTTGTCGCTGCCGAAACGCGAGCTTTTGCCGCCGCAGAGAATGACACAGGTTTTCATCGAAATTTCACCGGCTTTCATCGATCTTTATCGCGGCGAAATTTTAAATTTGAAAGTAAAATTTACAAAAAGCGCGAACATATCAGTCTTTTTGCATATATTTGGCTTTGCCAAGGGCGTTATTTGCGATGAACTGATAAAGGCTCGGCGCCTGAAGCTTGGCTAACTCCGGGTATTTGGCTTTAAGCGTCTTCCAGATGTCATAGATGCGCATACCGCTTGCGTAAAGCTTCATAATCTCGCTAAAATGCGGATCATAAAGGCTCGGCTTTTTATACAGCGAGAGTTTGCGGTCGGTATCAAGCACGGCGTTTGCCTCGATAAAAGCGGCAAGATCGCGCTCGCTTACTTTAGCGAAATCCTTTTCGTATTGAGCCTTCATATGCTTTAAAATTTCCTTATTGCTAACGCCTTGGAAGTGCATTTTCTTTATCTCGAAGCGATACGCGTATAAGAAATCTTCGCTTTTTTTTGCGGTTGCGCGAAGTCTTGTTTTTTCATCTTTGAACGTCACGGAGATAAAGTGCGTAAGCCCGGGCGCAGTAACGGCGTTTTTGAACGCTTCGTCCTCCTCGCCGATCTTTTTTAAGATCGCCTTGACGGTGTAGCCTTGGACGATGAGGTTTGAAATTTTATCTTTATAAGGTTTGTAGTCGAATCGCACGCGCCTAAAGCCCGTCTCGACACTGATTTTTTTATAGATCCTCGCATGCTCTCTAGATGTAAAATACCTCGATTTCAACCCTTTGCGGAGTTGTTCGGCAACCGCGGTAAAATCGTCATAATCGGCGATAGACGCGATTAATTCCTTTTCGTTTACGACCCTGCCGTTAACGACCGCGATGGTAATGACCTTCATATTTTCTCCTTTGGTTGGGCACAATTCTAACTTAAAACTATAAACTCAAATTTAATTATTTATTATCAAGGATTGCGGAGGATTTGCGTTTGCAAGGCAGAATTTTACGCGCTAAGATTTAGCATTTTGATTGATTTTTATATCTTTTTTGTGCTTGTTCTCACGCTGCTTTTTTATACTTTTTTTGTGTAGAGATGAAGCGAGTTTGCAGATATAAATTTTACCCGCAAACTCTAGCTAAATTGCCCGCACAAATTAGCTTTTTCTAAACGAAAAAAGCTTTTTGATCTTTGTAAGTCCTAGCTTCATGCCGCTATATTTCATCATCTTAGCCATATTTACCCACATTTCACGCTCGTAGCATGGATGCGGGCAGTGGTGACAGCGTGGCTTTTCGGTATGCGGGCAGGCGCGCAGGCGCGCGTAGGCGTAACGTAGCATCCGTTCGCAGTCCGCGCACAGATGAAAGTGGGTCTGCACAAGCCCCTTATCGTCTTTGTAGTCATGAAGCACGGCGCCATCTTTTTTAGGCGCATCCGCATGCTTGCCATCGCAGTAAATTTGGATAAATTTCGTCACCGTGTTTACTTCGTAAATAAATTTTTCACTCGTCATCTTTAATCCTTTGGGGCGGATTTTATCTAAAAGAGACAAAAATACTCTTGAGCGCGCTCAAGCTAAAATTTATAGAATTTTAAAATTCCGCGGAATTTCGCTTTATCTTTCGACCTTGTTGCTTAATAGAGTCGCGATGAAGCGTGTTTTGTCATTTGAGGCAAGCGCGATTTGCAAGCTCATCGTAAGCGGCACAGCCAAAAATAGCCCGCCGATACCAAGCACAAAGCCCCACAGCAGCAGCCCCGCAAGCACGCTAATCGTTGAGAGCCCGAGCCCTTGCCCTAAAAATCGCGGCTCGATGATATTTCCGATCGCTACGTTTACGACCAAATAGATTGCGATAGTCCAGATGCTGGAGCTTATATCCATCGTAGCTAGCGTCACGAAAAGCGTCGGAAAGACCGCTACGATCGAGCCTATCGTAGGGATGAAATTTAGTACGAAAGCTAAAATCCCCCACAGCGCAGCATATGGGACGCCAAGCGTCCACAGCCCAAGTCCGATGAGCGCACCAGTGCAAGCTGAAGCGATAGTTTTGATTAGCAGATATTTTTTGAGGCTGGAGGCAAATTTCTTCACGAAAGTGTGCGTAGCGCGGCTACTTTGCGAAAAATAGCGGATTTTTTCGTCGATCACGGAGCTTTCAAAGACCATAAATGAAACCATTATAAAAATGAAAAATCCCGTCGAAACTATCGAGCCTGTTTTGCGCAGTAGTGCAGATAGCTGCGCGGCGGCTTCGCTCGGATCGATGCCTAGGCTTGCGGCGTTAAGCTCTATGCCGAATAGAGAGAGCTTCGCACTCACGCCTCCTAGCACCTCTTCAAATTTTGCTTGCAGCTCGGGTAGGCGCGCTGAAAATTCCTTGATCGCATCGAAGATGACTGCGCCGAAAAACACTATAATCGCCACGAAGGCAAAGGTAATGATGAGGAAGCTAAAAACGCGCCCGACGCGGATCTTTTGGACATAAAGCACCAGCGGCGAGACGAGCACCGTGATGAAAATAGCTAGCAAAAATGGCACGACGATAGCCTGCGCGGCTTTAAGACCAGCCAGGATGATTACGACGCAGGCAACCGACATCAAGGACATTTGAAGCTTCAAGGATTCTCCTAAATTTGACATTTTCGCAGAGCTTTACGCGAAATTTTGACGAAAGGATTTTAACTAAAATTCCATAAATTTTAAGATGGAATTTTAAAATTTCATCGCAAAATTCTAAGATACGCGCAAATTCTTAGCGGGCGCAAGAAAAGTTAGAATTTTTTGCTAAAATTTTGCGAAATTTACATAAGCAGGATCAAAAATGAAACTTCCCAAACAGCTTTTAGACCGCTACGCCGCGGAGCATCAAAGCGCGGGCGAGGCGCAGCGGACGGCGAATGAGATCGCCTTTGCGCCGGTGGTCTTTCAAGTCTCGCGGCTGATGAAAAAATTTGGAATTTTAAGCGCGCTTCATGAGGCGCGGGACGGACTAAGCATAAGTGAGATCGCGCAGAAGACCTCGCTTAGCGAATATGCCGTAAAGCTGCTTTTGGAAAGCTCGCTTAGCATCGGCACGGTGCTGCTGTGCGGCGAGAAATTTCGTCTCAGTAAGGCGGGATATTTTCTGCTCGCCGACGAGCTCGTCGGCGTGGACATGGACTTCATCCACGACGTGTGCTACGAGGGGCTATTTAGGCTTGAAGAGACGCTAAAATCAGGCAAACCAGAGGGGCTAAAGGTTTTTGGACAGTGGGCTACGATCTACGAGGCGCTTTCGCATCTGCCGCCGCATGTGCGCAAGAGCTGGCTCGCGTTTGATCATTTTTATTCGGATTTGGCGTTTGAGCCCGCGCTAAAGATCATTTTCTCGCGCAAGACGGCAAAAATTTTAGACGTCGGCGGCAATACGGGGCGCTTTGCTAAGCGGTGCGTAGGCTACGACGAAAATGTGCGCGTCACGATAATGGATCTTGCGGGGCAAATTTCGATGATGAAAGACGCCGTCGCAGGCGCGCGCGGAGCTGAACGTATAGAGGGGCTTGCAGCCGATCTGCTAGATCCCGCTACGCGCTTTCCGCGCGGCTTTGACGCGATCTGGCTTAGTCAGTTTTTGGACTGCTTTGCAGAGGAGCAGATCGTAAGCATCCTCTCGCGTGCAGCGGAGTCGATGAGCGAGCAGGCGCGGCTTTATATTTTGGAGCCGTTTTGGGACAGGCAGCGCTACGAAACCGCCGCGTATAGCATGACGCAGATCAGCGTGTATTTCGCCGCGATGGCAAACGGCAATAGCAAAATTTATCACTCGGACGATATGATTAAATTTGCTCAGCGCGCCGGGCTTAAAATTTATAATATCCACGACGGGCTGGGCGTCGGACACACGCTGCTGTGCTGCGAAAGGGCGCGATGATGGACGCGCGAAGCCTAAGCGCGCGGCTAAATAAGCCGATTAAAATTTTAATAGTACTACTTGGAATCGGAATTTTGGCAAATGTGACGGTGGAATTTTATGCGGAGAAAAAACGCGGCGAGCTAGAGCGAAACTTCTGCGAAAGCAAGCAGGTACGAGATACGCTAGCGCGGATAAACGAGGGCGCGCCGCGCAGGATCGACGATGCTACGATTTTAAAAGGCGCCGCATGCGAAGATGATAGCTTCATATACGATTACGCGCTAAATAGCTCACCTAATTTAGACCTTAGCGCGCTGAATGCGGGCGATGCGGAAATTTTAAAAGAGATGCTGTTTGCCAAGGCGAAGGTCAGCTTTTGCAGCACGGAATTCTCGCAACGCCTGCGGGAGCTAGGCAAAACGATGGTGTTAAATTACGAGATAGAGGGTTTGCCGCCAATACAGCTAAAGCTTGATAAAAATAGCTGCGCGCGGTGAATTGTAAAACCCAAGCGAGGCATTTGATTAGCCGCGTTTTATGTGACGGTACATTGGCGGCTAGCACCCCTGTAAGCTCGCAAGCAAGCTCATGCTTTACGCAAAATTTTATGCGAGCAGGTCGCGGATAAAATTTAGCAAGATTTCATCGCAGCAGGTACGGCGTCACAATAAATCCTAAAATTCTAACTCAAAATCTACGATGCTGTTTCAAATAAAATTCCGCGCAACTTATAGAATTTCGCGCGAAAGCCTTACGCGGTGTTTGCGCTGCTACATAGATATAATTCCGCGTGAAATAGTCAAATTTTAATGAAAAACGCCACTGGCAGAACCTGACGCATTAGATCGCGGCTTAAAAAGGACTCGGCGCGTTTTAGCGCTTTGTGGCGACGAAATACACGCTGATCTGCGTCATACTATACGCGGCGGCGCTGTAAAAGCTAAGCAGAAATTTTAGCATGTTGCTTTTGCACAGGCGAAATCAAAAGCGAAGCGGATAAATTTTAAGCGAATTCGGCGCGGGCGAGCAGGCAAAGGCTCACGCCGCGCTAAATTTTAGATCTCGCGCAAGCGCTACTTGCAGTCGCTAGGCTTAAATTCTACCCTTATAAATTCTTCGCCACTTTTTATCTTATAGCTCCATATCGCGCTGTTTATTAGCGGATGCATTACCTTCATCTGGTTGCAAAAAATTTGCTTATTTTGGCTATCTATGACATTTTGTATCACGGTTTTTTGATCATTTCCGACACTGTCAAATTTCATCCCCATGCCGTCATTTAGCTCGTAGTTGTAGATAAAGCTGCCATCCTTGCACTCAGCACCCGTTAACGTGGTAATCTCATCGACTCGCATCGGCGCACTCTTATTGATACCTTCCACAGCCGCTTTGAGCTGGACATTATCGCAGCTTGGTGCCGCAAAAAGCGCCGCGAAAACAAACGGAAGTAATAAAAACTTTTTCATAATTCTCTCCTTAAAAAATTTAGTAATGATATAAAAATTAATATTAATCGGTGCTTTAAATTTAGGGCGAATTTTTTGGTGCCACGAGCATATAATTTGATCCAAGCGTAGCAGCGAACGCGAAAAGTTTATTTGCGGAGCTTAGCCCTAAAAAACGTAATTAGGCAGTATGTCAAAGTGCGGAATTTATTGGCTAGCTGCACTTAAATATGGGCTGCCAAGTTAATTTCATAACGTGATTTTTGCGGAATTTAACTCAGCTTGCGATATTAATTCGATGTCTAGAGCACCAGCAAACTCGATATCAAAAGGATTTAATGTCGCAGGCGGGATAAACCTTACAAGCAAGCGCGCATTTGAGTATTTTAAAGCCATGCTAATTATATCGCAGAGCTTAGGCGCGACGATCCGCAAGCGCGTGCCGCAAGATCGCCGCGACAAATTTTACCACAAGACGGCGGGCAAAAATAATCGACCAAATGCCGCTTACCACGCACGAAGGCGCAAGCGCGATTAGTTATCGTTGATTACGTCCAAAATTTCTCTAGCGTGCACGGCGTAATCATTCGCCATCGATTTTTGAAAGATCCCGCCGATCTGTGCGTATGAGCCCTGACCGCCGCCGAAAAACTCCTCCTCGCCGAAGTTGCGCTCGTTTACGGCGATATTTTGGTTGTAGATCGGCTTTCCGTTTTTAAACATTTTTAGGCGTAGATTGTAGCGTACGAAGGGCTTTGCCGAAACATCGATGCCGTCGGAGCTGTAAAAGCCAAAGCCGAATGAGCTAAGCTCAGGTGCGATGACGAGCCCTTTGCCTTGCAGCGCTTTTTCGTCGTCGGTGACGCTCACGCGCCTTAGGTAGGTGCCAAAGAAGCGCTTTGCCTCGCCTGCGACGAACTCGCCGACGTCGATTTTAAGCTCATCGTCTCTGCCTAGCTTCGAGCTTGCGGCGTAGCTTTTCGTCCCCATTAGCTCGCTAGGGATATAAATGAGCGCGCTTTGCATGGCGTTAGTCGCGCTTATAGTGTCGTCAAACGGCGCTACATCGGCGTTTTGATTAAACTGCGCTTCATATGCGCAACCGCTAAATAGCGCGCAAACTATTGCGGCTATAAAGAAATTTTTCATTGTTTACTCCATGTAAAAATTTTTGTAATTCTACCCCGCGGGTCTAAATTTTACGCTGAAACGGGCGGAATCGCTCTTCAGTCCAAGCTAAAAAATCGCCTAAGCTTTCGCTTAAACGTGTCTTTTGGAATTTGCGTATCGCTAAAATCGTCGCTCCAAATTTCATTTTTATCAGTGAAATAGGTAAAATTATAAAATTTGTTTTCTGCTCCACGGTTATATTTTTGTCTTTGCAATACTGCAAAATTTCATCCAGTTCGCGCTTTGAGTAGATGTTTATCAAAAAATAGTTGCGATTTTTAAATTTAATCACGACATTTTTATTTAGCAGACTTAGCGGCTCTTTGTTTTTAATCAACATAAAAATTTTAAACGGCAAAACAAGCAAGATAAAATTTATCGTATAGTATAAAAACAGCGCCAGTTTGCCGATATGCACTCCAATAGATGATTTTTTATAAAGCTCATAGGAGGTAAAGTAGTGAAATTTACCGAAGCTATCTATGAGCTCAGATACGATGCAGAAGTTTATCTTATCGGCATTTGAAGCATCGATACATTTATTGCGCTCTGAATCGTGCGCAAATTCGTAAGAGATTTTATCGTTAAAAAACTCAAAATATGAAATTTTACGCCTGCACTTTACATACCATTGTATTTGTGCGATAAATAAAACTGCGGCTATAAGGAGTAGGAACGAATCTTTGTTGTTAAATTTTAAGAGATTGATGGCTGTAGTATCGGATCTATACAGAGCGTAAAAAGATATTAAGGCGATAAATAGGCTATTTGCTTGGAAATACACCGCCCTATCTATGATTTTGATCGGCTCTTTGTCGTAATCCCTCATAAAATTCCTTTTCGGTATGATTTTTGACGAAGCGCATTTTATCACCGTCTCGCTTTCGACGCGTTTAAGAGCACAGGATATTTACAGAGGCGCTTGCAGCGAGGCGAGTTGCAACGAGCGGCGGCTGTCTCAGCCAAGCGAGCGCTAGCGGTTTATCTGCGACCGCTTCGATGGCTGCTTTAAGCGCCGAGCGATTTCATCTATGATTGCCGCGGACAGAATTCTGCTCGAAATCCAGCTCCAATCTAGCCGTGAAATGCTCGCGCAGTATCCGCCTTTGCGCTTCGTTTACGTTTAGCTTTATCCAGACATCCAGCGGGTCTAAATTTTACGCTGAAAACCGAAAAATTTCACGCCTTAATGTCGTAGCTGAAATTTTTCAAAAAATATATGCGTAGAGCTTCGCGCTCGGCGCGGCTGGGACGGATGCAAAAAAATACCGCCGCGCCCGTATCGTCCCTCCCGCGCAGTAGCAAGCAATCGCGCAGTCGTAGCCTCGCTCGTCCGTCTAGCCTTCGCGCGACGACGAGCTTTGAAGCGATCAAAATCGCAAAAATGCCCGCCGCTGCATAGATCGCAGCTTCGACAAAGCCGAATTTGATCGTCAAAAACACGCCCGCGACGTATGCGAAAAGAAGCAAGAATTTTAAAATTTCTTGCAGTTTCAAAAACCACTCGTAGCTTAGAAACGGCACGCGAAACGTCCGCACGAAGCCGAGCGACGGCTCTATCAGATCGACGCATCCAAGCATAAGATCGTATTTGTCTAGCCCTCTGCGAAAGGATATTTTAAGCTCGTCAAATTCCACGCGCGCCGCCTCTTTGCTACCGCTTCGCAGATAAAGTAACGCTAAAAACATAAAAACGATCGTCAGGCTGGGCTTGGCTCGCTGCGAGCGTAGCAGGCTGTCCGTGTAAAACAGCTCCCCCGATCCGCCGATATCTAAAGAGATAAAAATGCAAAAAAACGCAAGGATAGAGGCGGAGAAAATTCTATAAAACGTATCGTCGCAGATGAGGCTGAATTCGGGCTTTTGCATTAGTTTTTATATAGCGGCGCGTCGGTGATTTTAAATCTAAATTTATTGCCCGCGCCGATAAATTTCGCAAAGCTCGCTACGTCAAATCCCTGCTGCGGCGCGCTTAGCGGCGGCTTAGCAAGGATCTCGAAGCTTAGACCTGCGTAGTTGAAAAACTTGCCGCAGCGCCCAAAGCCGCGTCTGCCGTAGAATTCTATGCGGCGCAGGCGCTGCGCGAGATTGGGCGCGTCCTCGTGCGGCGGCTCGACGTCAAGCACGATTTGCGCGCTTGGATTTTGCGTGACGATGAGCGCGAGCAGCCTTGAGCCGACTCCTAGCCCGCGAAATTTCGCATCGATGCCGAGGTAGGCCACGTAAAAAATCCCGCCATCTTCGCCGCTTGGAATTTCACTCTCATCGTAGCGCGAAATTTCGCTTTCTGCGGTACCTGACGAAATTTTGTCCTCTGCGGCGCTTGATGAAATTTCATCCCTTCTGGCGCTTGATGAAATTTTGCCCCTCGCACCGCAAATCGAATGGTCCGCCTCGATCGGAATTTTACTATCTGCGCTCGCGTTTAAAATTTCATCGCCGCCAAGAGACTGCGTTTTTCGGCCTGCGATTTTACCGCTTGCAACGTTAAAAAATTTTGCCTCTGAAAATCCCACTTCGCCGCCTGAAATTTCATCCTCCGCGCCTTCAAATTCCGCGCCGCTATGGGCTTTGGATCTTAAAATTTTATCCGCATTTGGGCGAGGCGGCGGCTGTTTGTGGTGCGAAACCGCGCGCTTGTAGGTTTGCTCGGTCCTATAGACGCAAAACCCAACGAGCTTCTCGCCGCTTAAATTTTGCGCCGCCGCGCTTAAATGCTCGCTCGCCGCCGCGTGATGTTTATCAGGCGCGCCGCTAGCGCTTAGGGCGCTAAAATCCTCGAAAATCGCCGCGATTTCAAGCTGTCCTTTGCGCGACATTTTTAAGAAATTTTTTATGCTGATACGCTCGATTTCGGGGAACGCCGCGACGTTGATCGCCTCTATGCGCGCGATCAGTGCCGAGTCCTCGCCGATACGCTCAAGTCTCATTTTGCCCTCCTTGTCGCGTAAATTTAAAATTTGCCCGCCTAGCTCGCGGGAATTTCATCGCTCGGCCCTGCAATTTCATGAAATTTTGCAAAATTTAAGGGCGCCCGTCTAAATTTAATTCTCGCCATAAATTCGCTTTAAATTCCCCAGCGTCGCGCTCGCGTTTAGCAGTAGCGCATCGGCGATCGCCAGCCGCGCCATTGCGGTAGCTACGACGCTGCCGCGCACGGCGATACACGGATCGTGCCGCCCGCGCAGCTCGCAGATCGCATCCGCGCCGCGCATGTCCACGCTATGCTGCGCCATAAAAATGCTCGGAGTGGGTTTAAAATGCGTCGTTATCTCGATAGGCGCGCCGCTACTTATGCCGCCTAAGATCCCGCCTGCGTTGTTGCTCGCAAAATTTGCGCCGATCTTGCTGCCATTGGTGCGGATCAAATCCTTGCTAGCGCGCATAAAATCGTTGTTTTCGCTGCCTTTTAGCGTGCTTACTTTCACTCCGGCGCCGATCTGCACTGCCTTTACGCCGTTTATGCCCATCATCGCGCCCGCAAGCGCCGCATCCAGCTTACCGTACAGCGGCTCGCCGAGCCCCGCAGGCACGCCCGTAATGCGAGTTAGCACGCAGCCGCCGATACTATCGCCCGCATTTTTAGCGCTTAGAATTAGCTCCTTCTGCGCGTCCTCCACAGCGGGATCGAGCGCGAAAATTTCGCTGTTTTGCGCAAAATCAAAATTTAAATCTTTGGCGTAAATTTCGCCCACGCTACAAATTCCGCTTTTTACGGAAATTTTAAAGTGGTCTAGCAGTATCTGCGC
>ERZ773083.331-NODE-331-length-40617-cov-3.638257_pt1 | contig 40617 bp, 45 predicted proteins | sample MGYA00511465_ERZ773083 | MGnify/ENA primary metagenome ERZ773083 (study PRJEB29015, sample SAMEA2738001) | human oral metagenome | biome: human oral; feature: human-associated habitat; material: dental | place: China | collected 2060 ... | reverse complement strand
GCAACGTACGCAGTGCACCAATCTCGCTAGCAATGAAATTATTTAACCTACATTGATGCACGACATAATGCACCGCAAAACTTCGCCTTTCGCATGAAATTTCAAATGCTCTGCTGCGCGGCTGATGGTCTAGATTTTTAAAGAGCGTACGGCGTGAAATTTAAAATCAACAACGGCGCAGTGCGATCTAAAACTCGCGGCAGTAATATAGCGCTGTATACGGCAGCGTAAAATTTACGACGCAGTGTGACGCGTAAAATTTTAATCTTGCGGCGATCAATCGGCGCAGGGCTAATACACGAAGTGCAATTAAAATTTTAAGGGCACACGACGATGCGTAGTCTTGCAAAATTCTTTCACGGCGCGCGCCGCGACAGCTCGTAAAATTTAATCCCGCGACGCGCAATTAATCGCGATGCTGTAAATTTAACTTGCGCCTGCATAAACTACGCATGCGGGCGTGAAATTTCACGGCGAGTGAGCGTATGAAATTTTAAATTTCATGGCAAGGCGCGCGAACGGCTCGACTTAAATCTCTCGGGTGATTTTTGCATGAAATTTAGCGAGTGAGATTTTAAGCGTGAGATTTCAAAAGGCCAAACTCGTACAAGTTTTACGCCAAATTTTTGCGTAAAGCTTTGCATAGAATTTAACGAAATTTTGTGTAATTTCTATATTGATTTTGCACTAAATTTAATGAAATTTCACATAAAATTTAATAAAATTACGCGGACTGAGCTCGGCGCGCGAAAGCCCGATCAGCCAAAACCTAGCGCACCAAAACTCGGACGCGATAAATTCATTAAAGCTTACGAGCAAGATTTAGCGTCATCGAAGCTCGAAGATAAGATTTATTGCTATTGAAGCTTGAGAAAAATTTGCCACCGCCGAAGCTCGCAGGCAAGTTTTACTGCCATGGTGCAAAATCCAGGCTTTGGTTTTAAACGCTGAAATAAAATTTAAAGGAGCGAAAATGCAAAGTTTCAAATGGCAAATTTCAAAGCGGCTCAAACAGGCGATGCGCGAGCGAGATATCGATAATCTCGCGCTCGTGCGCCGCACGGACGAGCTGTATTCGCGCTCGCACCCGGGCCATGACGAGGATATGCGCGCCGAAGTTTACACGGTCTTGGACGAATACGCGCCCAACGTCGATATTGAAATTTTTGATCTAGTCTGCAGGGTGCTCGGCGTCAAAATAGAGCTAGGCGAGACGCTTGATTAATAGTCATCGCCAGATTTTATCCGTGCCGCAAGGCTAAATTTAGCGCTATAATAAATCGCAAAATTCTACCTACAGCCTAGCTACAGAGCTTACTTAAGTAAATTTTGCCGCAAAATTTCGCCCAAACCTAGCAAGATTAATATCTATTTTAACTGCAAAGTGCTAAATTTAGCCCTAAATTTTAATCCGAGGTAAACTTTGAACTACTTAATCCAATTTAGTGTGATTTTAGGAATATCTTTTGTTGCGGAGATTTTGGCGGCGCTCGTGCCTGTGCCGATCCCCGCTAGCATCTACGGGCTAGTCATTATGCTTTTAGCCCTGATCTTCAAACTCATCAAAGTATCGCAGATCAGAGAAACCGTGTCGTTTTTTATGCAGATTATGCCGGTGATCTTCATCCCAGCGGGTGCTGCGATCATCATCGCAGGCGACGCGCTACGTCAGCATCTTTTCGCAATCATCGCGATTACGGCGGTCTCTACAGTAGTAGTCATCGGTGCAAGCGGCGCGGTAACGCAGATCTTTTATAAAATCGCCCTCGCCCGCGTTAAGCGCAGGCTTTACGCAGCCGCGCACGAACAAGACGGCGCGAATACAAAGGGCGTGGATGCGAAGCTGGAGCGCGAAATTTTATCCGGAGACGACAAAAAATGAGAGAAATTTTAATGAACTCCGCTTTTTTCGGCGTGTTTTTGTGCCTAGGTTCGTTTGAGCTGGGACTTTATCTAAAAAAGCGCTTTAAGCTAACTATTTTCAATCCGCTTCTAATCGGTATCGTGCTTACCGTCTGCGTGCTTTTACTCTTTAAAATTCCATACGAGAAATTTAACGCGAGCGCCTCGCACATTAGCTTTTTCTTAACGCCGATCACCGTCTGTCTAGCCGTGCCGCTATACGAGCAGCTGGCGCTTTTGCGAAGTAATTTTTTAGCTATTTTCGCAGGACTGATTTCGGGTATGATCGCAGGGCTAGGCAGCATCTATGCGATGTCGGTGATATTTGGGCTAAATCACACAATGTATGTCACGCTACTACCAAAATCCGTCACAGCGCCAATCGGTATGGGTATCAGCGAAAGCTTAGGCGGCATCGTGACACTAACGGTGGCCTGCATCATCGCTACGGGCATCATCGGTAGCGTATTTGGCGAAGCGCTACTTAAAATTTTTGGCATCAAAAAGGCGATGGCAAAAGGTATCGCCCTAGGCTGCGCGAGCCACGCGATGGGAACGGCACGCGCTCTTGAGATCGGTGACGTAGAGGGCGCGATGGCGTCTTTAGCAATGGCAGTTACGGGACTTCTTACCGTCATCGGTGCCGGTATATTTGCACATTTCATCTAAGGAGAAAATATGATAATCTCGATCGCTAGACAAACGGGCGCAGGCGGGCGCGAAACCGCGCGCAAACTAGCCGAGCGTTTAGGCTACACCTATCTAGCCAAGGCGGATCTGCTCCGCAAAGCAGACGAGCTTGGCTGCTTCGAGCAGATGTATGAGTTCTACAACGAAATGCCCGTAAATACGCTACTTCAGGCAATATCGCACAACGAGCTAGCCAATGAGCAAAAGCGCGATCGCATCGTAGCAATCTACGAAAAGATCGTCTCGGGCGGCAACGTTATAGTGCTTGGGCGCTGCGCGGGATTTTTCTTGCGCGGACATCCGGATCTGCTGACGGTATTTTTACGCGCGAGCGATGAGTTTAAGCTCGCTAGATTGGAAAAAGAGGGCCATACCGACGCGCGAGAGTATATGGAAAACAGCGACGCAGGCAGGATGAGCTTTCATCAATACTACACCAACCAAATCTGGGGCGCGTCCGCAAACTACAATATCTGCATCGACACGTCGTATTGCGGCATCGATAATGCGGTAAATATCATCGAGTATCTAGTCAAACATCACATTGAAAAGTGATTTGCGCCTAAGAGCATAAAAGTGGAATTTATCTTTTCGAAGATGAATTCCACTTGATCTCGCAAACCCGCCCTATTTCTATCGTAATTTAAAATTTACATCTCTTTCAGCTTGAATTCCATTTATAAATGACGCATTTAGCTGTATTATAAAGTCTCTCGTTCAATGCGACATTAAATTCTAAACCGCGCCTACTCACCGAAAATCAGCAAAATTTAGCTAAAATTTGACGAAATTTAAATCCAAATTTAAGGAGATAAGATGCAAAGCAAAGCCCATCTATGCCCAAAATGCGGCGAAAACACGATATATTTCGACGGCATTTGCCACTCGTGTCGCCAAAGGCAGAGGCGGGAGGAGATTTTAAACCTAAGCGCGGACGAAGTGGAGGCGATGATCCTAAAAATCGTAGACCGAATCGACGAGATCGAAAAATGGGATGAGATTTACAACGATTTTTGGGCGCTTTTTAGCCTGCGTGACATACACGATCCAAGGATCGCGCGAGCCGCTGCCGCGGCGGAGATTTACTGCCCGCCCGAACTCTACTTCGGCGCGCCGAAGGATGTGAGAGACGCGCTCGTCCGCAAGCTCGCCTCGCTACAAGACAACGCCAAAAACACTCTAAACGACCTACTGTGCGCGCTTGCGTGGCAGGGTGACGAGCAGACGACGCAGCTTTTTTACGAGCTGTATCAAAACCCGAAGCCGTGGCGCCAAAAGCTCTACGCAGGCACTGAAATTTACGCACAAATCGGCGGCTGGAGCTTTGATAAGAGGGGCGAGCACAAATCGCTCGTTTTTGATAAGTGCCTCGCGGTAGTGCGCGCGAGAGACGGCGCGGAGAAAAACGGCGGCTGCGCGAGCGGGCGCGGAGATGAAAGCGCGAGCGAAATTTTAAATTTCAAAGGCGGCGCGGGCGGCGCAAATTCCGAACAAAATGCGCAAAACGGCGCGGACGAAATTTCAAATTTGCACGCGAGCGCGCAGAGTGCTCGCACAGGCATGGACGAAGACGCGATCTTGCAGAACGAGCGCGTAAATTTCAAATCAGACGCGCAAAAAGACGCTGGCAGCGGTTTAAATTTAAGCGAAAATGCAAAAGCTGCTCGCGAAGGCGCAAACCAAAACGCGGATGAGCCCGTACGTATCGGCAGGCCTACAGGACAAAAGTGCGAGTTTTGCGGCTGTGAGATGCTCGATATGCTGCGTCTTAAGGCCGATGAGCCGCGGCTTGCGTTTCTGAATTTAAAGTACGACGCGATCTTTCGCTGCTGCCCGACCTGCGTCGGTTCAGTGAGATATTTTTGTAAACGCGGCGCGGACGGCGAGATGGAGCTAAGCTGCGAGGGCGAAGGGATGGAGAAGAGCTACTTTTCGCAGTAGGATCTTACGCGGCTGAGCGGTATGAAATTTAAGCTAGACGGCGAAGTATCGCCATTTTACGGCTGCTTTGACGAGCTTGACGTGACCGTGGGCGGCTATCCGCAGTGGGTGCAGGACGTCTCGTATCTGAGCTGCCCTAGCTGCGGCGGGACGATGAAGCATCTAGCGCAGATCCCATTCGGCGAGCTGGTACAGGGCGAGGGGGTCATATACGTGCAGATCTGTGAGAAATGCGAGGTTTTGGGCGGCTGCTTTCAGTGCACGTGAGGGCGGGGCTTTTAAAATTTGCGCCCCGAGCCCGCGCAAAAAATTAAGCTATAATTGCGTTTAAATTTAATTAAAGGAGAGATTATGGGGCTATTCGGTTTGGGCAAAAAAGTTGAAAAAGCGCAAATTCCAAGCACTTTTGCCGGCAGAGTGGATAAATTTTGGGCGGAATTTAGCGGCGTGATAGATGAGATCAAGGCCGATCTGGCGGCGGAAGAGTTTGAAAAGGCGATGCAAAAGACCGACGAGAAGCTTCGCATCTGCCTTGCCGAGCCCTATTTTATGACGGGGCTTGCGGGCGATAAGCTTGATCTAGTGCTAACTCCGGAGGGTATGAGGCACCGATTATTTTGGCTAAGCTTTATCAAAAACGCTATGCCTAAGCAGCTCGAGTCCAAGATGCGCTGCACGCTTGGAAAGCCGCGTGCGCCGCGAGGTATCGGCGGACTTGAGATGTACGATACGCGCGTAAGCGCCGAGGAGTCGATGATCTACGCGCAGTTTAACGAAAGCGACGTGGATATTAAAATTTACAACGAAAACCTAGCGGCTCTGCTCGCGCAGGATGAGGGCAAGGCTTATAACCTTAGCTTTATCCTACTTGACAATATGATCGGCGAAACGGCGATCATAAATACGCTAGGCGAGCTTGAGGTGCTGGCCGGGCCCGAGGAAAAAGGCGTACCGCTAAGTGAATTTGCCGATCTGATCGATGAGAAATTCGGCGAGCGAGCTTCGCGAGAGCCGCTAAAGAATTTTTTCAGCTACGAGATGCAGCCGCGCGGTAGCGAGGTGCGCGAGGACGTGGTCGTGGGTACAACCTGCCTGCGAAATCTCATAGGCGAGTACCTAGGCGGCAAGCGCGACATCTATAACGAAGCCTTTGAGCTCGGCATTAAATTTTGCTTTCTTAGCATCGATAACGGCGGCGACATGCAGGCGGGCTTTGATCTGCGAAACAAGATCGAGGACGAAGAGCTGGATAGCTGCGGCTCGTTTCTGGAGATAATCGGCGGTGCAACCGGGCAGAAGCGCGCATACATCGATCTCATCTGCTATGACGAGGAAAGGCTGAAAGAAAAAGTAAGTGAGCTTTGCAAAAAATATGGCGCAAATATCGAAATCCACGACTTTAAGCGGTAGTGGTCTCGGTTTTTACCGCTACCAAAATTTATTACTTAAACGGTAGCGGCTTCCGTTTTTGCGGCAGATAAATTTAAAATTTTGCGCCATCGCGGAAAATAAATTTTAAAATTCTACGTCGCCACGTAAAATAAATTTAAAATTTACCGCGCCGCACGCTTTTCGTTCGGTTTTGTCGTTCCGCTGGTACGCGCTAAATTTGATCAAATTGCAAGCTTGCGGTGCAAATTATAGTGGCGCGATTTAGGATTTTGTTTATGCACGTGATTCGCTTGCAATGTAGATCAGCGTGGGCGTTTTTTATAAAATATACACACCGCTTGCAAATTTCACGCGCTGTGCCTGTTCGCATACATAGGCTCGCTACGTAGAATTTTTATCGGCCACAATAATCCTCAGCACGAGATTTGTTAAGATTTAAGCACCAACGCATAATTTGATAAAATTTTAGAAGCGGACACGCAATAAATTCCAAGAAAAAAACCAAGCACGAAAGAATTCTAATGAAATTTTGCAAAATGCTCTTTGGTAGAATTTATAAAAATTATAAAGATTTGACTCGGACAAATTTTAAAATTCTATAAAAAGCGGGTTTTATAAAAATCTTGCCAAGCCATGAAATTTCAAGAAAATTCCACAGAATTCCGATAAGTTTTTTGAAATTTTACTATAGCAGAATCCGATCCATCGCGCGCATTAGATTTAGCATTTGAATGTGCTCGAAAACGTCGTGCGTGCGGATGATCGCGGCGCCGTTTAAAGCGGCGATTTGGTGCAGATACAGCGAGCCTGCGAGCCTATCCGCGACCGCAGAGGGGCTGTAAAAATCGATAACGCTCTTTCTGCTCGCGCCCACGAGCAGCGGGCAGCCGAAGTGCAAAAAATGCTGTAAATTTTTAATCAGCACCAAATTTTGCTCGGCGGTCTTGCCAAAGCCGATGCCCACGTCAAGGATGATCTTTTTAAGCCCCGCGCTTTGCAGCTGCTGCAAATTCTGCGCAAAAAACTCATCGATCTCGCCCATCAGATCGTCATATTTTGGCGCAAGCTGCATATTTTGCGGCTTTCCTTGCATGTGCATCAGCACGTAAGTAGCGTCGTAGCGAAGCGCAAGCGGTGCGAGAGCGAGGTTTGCGCTGATGTCGTTAATGATATTAAAGCCCCGATCTAGCGCAAATTCCAAACAATACTCATCGAAGCTATCGAGGCTAAATTTAGCCTTTTCGTGTAGACGCAGACGGTGAATTTCGCTCAGCACGTCCTTTATGCGCGCAAACTCCTCATCCCTGCCGCAGTACTGGCTGCCCGGGCGCGAGCTCACGCCGCCGATGTCGATGATAGCGGCGCCCTGCTCGATCATCTTTTCGATCTTATTGGTCGCCTCTTTTAGGTTTGCCGCGCGGCTTGCGGGGTTGAAGCTATCGGAGTTGATATTGACGACGCCCATTATTTCGCAGCTTTGCGGCTTAGCAAATTTCTCGTTTAGAAATTTCGCGAGCTCTTTTAGCCCAAAATCCTGCAGAGCTTCCTTTTGCGCCAAAGCCTCGATCTGGCGATCGTTCGCGATCAAAACCGCGTCCGTACCATCGCGCCCTAGGATCACTCCTTCGTTGCACGCAAGCTCGGCGCCGATACTAAGGGCATCCTGCTTTAAAATATTTGCCGCGGGCGCTCGCAAATTTTTTAGATAGAAAAAGTTTAGCCGCGATTTTTTCTGCATTATCGCCCGTCCCGCATTTCGCACGCCGATGCGCTCGCAAATCAGCGCGAAATCGGCCTCGTTTGAAATTTTATAAATTTTCATCTTTTCTCCTCGATCATCAACAGTAACGGAGTAAGCACGGCATGGGCTTTGGCGTTATGCTCGGCAAGATAACTCAAGTGGTCAATCCGCTGCAGCTCATCGCCGCTTAGCCTAACGCCCGCTTCGAAGCACTCTAGCGCGATCTCGCCGATGAGCGCTTTTAGCGCCGTTTTGTCCAGCTCGCCCTTGCGCTCCAGCGCGATCTGCGCGTCGATAAACTCCACCGCTTCCTTTAGGCTTAGCCTGGTTAAGTTTAGCCCGGTGCGGTATCTGGGCTTTCGCACGCAGAGGTTTTGTACGATCAGACGCGAGCGGATGGTGGGCAGCAGGGCGTTGATGAAAGGGGTGATCAGGAAAAACACCGTGTTTTTAGGCGGCTCCTCTAAAATTTTAAGCAGAGCGTTTTGCGCCTCCTCGCCGAATTTCGTAGCGGCGATGACGATGATCTTATCCTCGCGCTCGGCGACGTAGGCTTCGTCTATGATCTTTCGCGCCTCGTCGATCTTAAGTTCAGTGCTTTCGAAAAACCTTAAATTTTTGCGCGGAATTTCGGCTAAAATTTTATCTTTAAAGCCCTCATAATCGCTCGTTAAAACGATCTGATTTATGATTTTCAAAGCACCACTTCGTCAAAAAGCACGGCGTCGATGCTTTTGTCTAAAATTTTAAAAAGTTGGATCAGTTTGAGATCCAGGCTCGGATCGCTCTCGCTCATGTAGAAGCTGTTTTGCAGCCTCTCGTCGATGAGCCACAGATAGCTGTCCTCGTGGCTTTTGGCGATTTTGGCTAGAGGATGGTTGCCGTTGCCTATGTAAAAATATATAAAGCCGTTAGCAAACGCGAGGCTTAACATATCGTTTAGCAGCAGCGCGTCCTCCAGGCTATTTACTCCGCCGCGATAAAGCGAGCGCAGCGAAAAAAACGGCAGCAGCGGGCGAGAGTTGGTAGAGGAGTTGATCTTTTTGATGATGTATTCGCTAAACCAGCTTCGCTCATCGTCGCAGATGACGATGAAAGCAAAGCCGTCGTGGAGGAATTTCAGCTTTGAAGCCAAAAGCGGCGTCCAGTCCTCCTTGCGATCCTCAAGCCACTCAAGTCCGGGCTCGGAGCGCATCGCTGTGACGCTCCAAGTGTGCAGATCCTGCATTATTTATCCAAATCGTAGGCTTTATGCAGCGCGCGCACGGCGAGCTCGCCGTATTTGGCCTCTACGATCATCGAAATTTTAATCTCGCTCGTGGAGATCATCTGGATATTTATCCCTTCATCCGCAAGCGTCTTAAACGCCTTGCTGGCTATGCCGCTGTGGCTTTTCATACCAACGCCGACTAAAGAAACCTTTACGATATCGGCGTCCGATTCGATGATGGAATTCGGATTTGGATTTACCTCTTTCATTACCGCATAAGCAGTCTGCAGCTCGTTTTGCGGCACGGTAAAGCCCAAATTCGTCTCGCCGTTTCGGCCGATATTTTGCACGATCATATCGACGTTGATCTCCTTGCTCGCAAGCGCGGAGAAAATTTCAGCCGCGACGCCGGGGCGATCCTCTACGTTTCTAATCGTAATTCTTGCTTGATTTTTATCCAGTGCAATGCCGCTAATTACCGCATCTTCCATCTTTTCTTCTCCTGTTATGAGTGTTCCTTCGTGATCGTTAAAACTGCTTCGCGTCACCAAATTTACATTTAACTTCTTCGCAAGCTCGACGCTTCGGTTTTGCAAAACCTTCGCCCCCAAGCTCGCAAGCTCAAGCATCTCGTCGTAGCTGATGCGATCAAGTTTTTTAGCTTTGGGCTCAATGCGCGGATCGGTCGTATATACGCCGTCTACGTCGGTGTAAATTTCGCACAGATCGGCATTCAGCGCTCCTGCGACGGCGACTGCGCTAAGATCGCTTCCGCCCCGCCCGAGCGTAGTTACCTCGCCTGCGGTGCTGATGCCTTGGAAGCCCGCGACGACGACGATTTTGCCCTGTTTTAGCGCCTCTTGCATGCTTTTTGGATCGATCGAGACGATGCGAGCTTTGGTGTGAAAATTATCCGTCACGATGCCCGCACCACGCCCGCTAAATGCGATCGCAGCATAGCCCTTGGCATTTAGCGCGATAGCTAAAAGTGCGCTCGTGACGCGCTCGCCCGAGCTTAGTAGCACATCCATCTCTCTGCCTACGGGAGTTTTAGTAAAAAATTCCGCCTGCTCGATGAGCTGATTGGTAACGCCGCTCATCGCAGAGACGATTACCGCGACATCGTGTCCTTCGTTTTTAGTCTTTATCACGCGCTGCGCGACCGCCTCGATCCGCTCTAGCGTACCGACGCTCGTACCGCCGTATTTTTGAACGATCAGCATTAAATGTAACCCTCCTCCTTAAAATATTTTAAAACCGTCGCGTAAATCGGCTTTTTGAAGTGATTTACGTGCCTTAAAACCTCATTTGCGCCTACGAATTTAAATGCGTCGAACTCCGGAAGTTTAGTATTGATGTTTATATCGGCTAAGCTTCGCAATCGTACTAAAAAATACCTTTGAATTTGCCCGTCGTATGGGCGCATCTTTTGAGCTACCCCATCGGGAAAGTCGTAGCTAAGCCACTTCGGGCACTCAGCGATGATATCGACTTTGCTTGTTCCGATCTCCTCGCCTAGCTCTCTGCGGATCGCCATCTTAGGCGTCTCACCATCGTCGATACCGCCTTGAGGAAACTGCCAAGCGCCTTTGATGTCGCTTCGTTGCGCGATTAAAATTTCGCAATTAAACGGATACGAGGGCGAAAGTACGATTGCAGCGACATTCGGTCTGTAATTTTTCTCTTTTTCCATCTCGTTTTCTCACAAAAAATTTCTCAAAATTCTACCTAAAAATATTAAAATTTGCGTTAAGAGGCTTAAAATTTATATAAATTTTCAAATTAATTCGCTAAATTTTGCGACGTAAATTTAGCCCATAGGACCGCCCTTGCACATCTACATCCACGTGCCGTTTTGCACCTCAAAATGCCCGTATTGCGCCTTTGGCTCTTTTAGCGATAAGTTTAGCCTTGCAAAAAGCTACTTTCGCGCGCTAGAGCTTGAAGTGCGCGATTTTTTGGCGAAAAATCCGCATGCGCAAATTTCAACGCTTTTTATCGGCGGAGGCACGCCAAGTGCCGTGGATGCGGGGCTTTATGATGAAATTTTTGCGCTGCTTGCGCCGCATTTCGCCGCCGGAGCCGAAATCAGCTCGGAATCCAACCCGAACTCCGCCAGCCCCGCTTGGCTTAGGGCGATGCAGAGGCTCGGCGTAAATCGCATCAGCTTCGGCGCGCAGAGCTTCAACGACGCCAAGCTAAAATTCCTCGGTCGCGCGCACAGTGTGGCGCAGATTTTTCTCGCGGTGCAAAATGCCAAAGCGGCAGGCTTTGATAATATAAATTTGGATCTAATCTATGCAAGCAAATTTGACGATAAAAGGAATTTAAAATTTGAAATGGCCGAGCTTGCGCGCTGCGAAGTGCCGCATCTAAGCGCCTATGCGCTAAGCCTTGAGGAAAACACGCCCTTTTTTGGGCGCGAAAGCTTCAAAAGGGAAAGCGCGGCTCTAGCTAAATTTCTCTTTGCCCTTGCGGCGGATAGCGGCTTTAGTCAGTATGAAATTTCAAATTTTGCCGCGCGCGGACTGCGCTGTAAGCACAATCTGGCTTACTGGCGCGGCGAGGATTACGCGGGATTTGGAGCATTTGCGGTCGGAACTAGCGGGCAAGTACGCCTTAGCTCGCCTAAAAATTTGCGAGATTACATTGCAGATCCGCTGCAAAAACAGCGCGAAGTTCTAAGCGTTCAGGATAAAAAGCTCGAGCGCATATTTCTCGGGCTGCGCTGCGTTTTGGGTGTGGAAGCGCAAATTTTAGACGCCGCGGAGCTAAGCAACGCGCAGCTGCTCGTGCGCGAAAAAAAGCTGAAATTTGCCGAGGGCAAATTTTATAATCCCAACTTTTTGCTTGCCGACGAGATCGCGCTTTTTATCACGCAAAGTAGCCAAAGTGGGCGCTAAATTTAAGATTAATGAAATTTTAGTTACAATACGCCACTTTTTACGTTAGGAAATTTTATGTTTGGTATCAGTATGCCTGAAATTACGGTCATTTTAATCATCGCGATAATCGTGCTGGGGCCCGAAAAACTCCCGAAAGTGCTGGTCGAGCTCGCGAAATACTTCAAAGTCATCAAAAAAACCATCAACGACGCAAAATCGAGCTTCGATCAGGAGCTTCGCATCGCCGAGCTCAAAGAGGACGCCAAAAAATATAAAGAGAGCATCACGCAAGCAAGCGAGGGCGTGCGCAAAAAGCTCACGTTTGAGGAGCTCGACGAGATAAAAGGCGGCATAGACTCGGTCAAAGAGACGCTAAATGCGGGGCTAAAAAATATAGAAGGCTCCGTAAAAGATACGCTAAATTCCGCGGAAGTCTCGGCGCAAAAACAAAGCGAGACGGCAAATTTAAAAGCAAATTCGAGCGGCGAAAATTCCGCGCAAAGCTCCGCTGGCGCCGCAAACTCTATGCAAGGCTCCGCCGACAGCGCAATGAATTCCGGCGCTGAAAGTAAAAGCGCGAATTCTGGCGCTGTAAACAAAGGCGAAAATTCCATGCCGAGCATGGGCGGCAGTGCAGAAAATAGCGCGCAAAATACGAAAGCAAGCGGTGAAGCGAAAAACGGCGCACAAGATGCAAACGCAAATTTAAACGGCGATGCGCAAAATTCTACGCAAAATTCCGCGCAAAATAGCGATACGCAAAAATCATAATGAGAGAGAAATTTAATGTTTGAAGAGCTAAAACCCCATCTAGCCGAGCTTCGCAAGCGCCTGGTGATCTGCGTGCTGTCCGTCATCGTCCTTTTTATCGCGTGCTTCGGCTTTTGGGAAGATATTTTAGGCTTTATGACCCGCCCGCTAGTGCGCGTACTTCCCAAAGGCAGCGAGATCATCTTTACCCAGCTTGGCGAAACGTTTTTTACCGCGATGAAGGTATCGTTTTTCACCTCGCTGCTTCTAGCGATGCCGATAATTTTCTGGCAGGCGTGGCTTTTCATAGCGCCCGGGCTTTACGACAACGAGAAAAAATATGTCATCCCCTTCGTTAGTGGCGCGAGCATTATGTTCTTTTTAGGCGCGGCGTTTTGCTATTTTTTCGTAATCCCCGTCGCGTTTAATTTCTTGGTAAATTTTGGCGCCAAGCAATTTACTGCGATGCCTACAATCGGCGAATATGTAGGCTTTTTCGCTAAGCTCGTCGTCGCATTTGGCATCAGCTTCGAGCTTCCGGTGGTAACCTTTTTTCTCGCCAAGATCGGGCTTGTGACGAACAAAAGTCTGAGCGATTTTTTCCGCTACGCAATCGTCATTATTTTCATCTTTGCAGCGGTCATGACGCCGCCGGACGTGCTTAGTCAGTTTATGCTCGCAACTCCGCTAATTGCACTTTATCTGCTCTCAATCTTCATCGCCAAAATGATAAATCCGTATAAGCAGGAAGATGACGAAAGCGAAAATTCCACGGACGTAGCGCAGGCGTGAGATGGCGGATCTAAATTTAGTTGGCAGCTACGATTACGAGCTTCCTAGCGAGCTCATCGCAAGCGCGCCCGTGATGCCCAAACAAAGCGCGCGTCTTCTGATCTATGATCGCGCCAAAGAGCAGATCACGCACGCACGTTTCGGTGATCTGGCGGACGCCCTGCCGCCCTGCGATATTATTTTCAACGACACGCGGGTAATTAAGGCGCGCCTTTTCGGTCATAAAAACAGCGGCGGTAAAATCGAGCTTCTGCTAAACTCGCCGCTTGAGGGCGATAAATTTAGCGCCTATATTCGCGGCAGCGTCAGAGCGGGCAGCGAATTAAAATTTCAAAGTGGTCTTAACGCGCGCGTTTGCGAGCTGATGGAAGGTGGGCTTCGCATCGTTCAGTTTGAGCAGAGCGGCAAAGCTTTAAACACCCACGATGTTTTTGAAATTTGCGAACGTATCGGTCACGTGCCGCTGCCACCGTATATCAAGCGCGCCGATACGAAGGAGGATGCGAGCTGGTATCAAAGCATCTTCGCGCGCGAGCAAGGCGCCGTCGCCGCACCCACCGCGAGCCTTCATTTTAACGATGCGATGCTAAACGATCTGCGTAAAAACCACGAAATTCATTTTATCACGCTGCACGTGGGCGCGGGCACCTTCAAGCCCGTGGAAGTAGCGGATCTGCGCGATCACAAGATGCACGGCGAGCTCTACTCTATCCCCCCGCAGACCGCGCAAATTCTAAAAAGCGAGCGAAAAATTTTAGGCGTGGGTACGACCGTTACGCGAACGATCGAAAATTTTGCGCGCAACGGGCAAAATAGCGGAATCTGCGAGCTGTTTTTGCACCCGGGCAACCCACCGATAAGACAGAATTTTTTGCTTACAAATTTTCACCTACCCAAATCCACGCTGATAATGCTCGTAGCGAGCTTCATCGGCCTTGAGCGCACGCTTGAGCTCTACCGCATCGCAGTGGAGCAAAGATACCGCTTCTACTCCTACGGCGACGGGATGCTACTGCTATGAAGGTCGTGATTTTAGGCGCGCTGGCGCTGCTGGCAGCGATCGCGTGGCTCACGGCGAAAAAGCTCTTTTCTAAAAAGCCTGCCGCAAACGGTAAAATTTTCTCCGCCGCACCCAAAGCCAAAAAAAATAGCCCCGTCGTACCTAGACGCGAGGATGTCGCACAGATCGATATTTTAAAAATTTTAAAATTTCAAAGCGAAATTTTATTTGAGGAGTGCACGAAATACGACAGCACGCTCTATCTTAGCTTCCCACCGCAGCTGCCGCGTATCTACGGCGACGAGGTGCTAAATCTCACTAGCGCGGTCTTTGATGCGTGCGAGTTTTTCCTACAAAATATTGCTGAACCAATCCGCGTAAGCGTGGAATTTAGTAGCAAGGAACTTAGAGCGAATATGAGCTCTATCAAGCTCGACGTGCGAGTAGGTATCGATCGCGAGCTAAAGGATCCGCGTACCTATGCGCTTAAAAGTGCACTAGAAAGCGCTGCTAGCACGGATGATGAGTATCTTACTTCGGCGCAGACCCATTTGCGTGCACTCGGTTCGCATCCGAGTATTGGAGCCGACGGGCGCGGAACCTTTATCAAAATGAATGCCGTGCTTAGCTGCTTCGCGCAGCAGAGCTTTGGCACAAAAAAATACGACTACAACGTCATCATCACGCATAAAAACCGCGCGATCTTTGAGGAGCTGCGAGATTTTTTGAGCGGGCTTGGTTGCGACGTGATGCCAAACTCCAACTGGGAGAGCGCAAAGAGGCACCTAAACGACTTCATCTACGTAGCCGACGTCGTCATCCTTGACGCCGAGATCCTGCGCGCCAATATAAGCGAAATAAACTACCTCAACGCGCTAGAAAAAGACGGGGTATTTTTCATATTTTTACTTAAAAACAAACACTCACTCAAGGTGTTAGAGGGGCTAAATTTTAAATTTTTCAAGCTCGAGATGCCATATTTCTACGACGAATTTTACGCCACGCTTGATCTCATCGAAAAGATCAAAAACGATGAGAATTTCTTGGGGCTGTAGCGAACAGGCAGCGATAAATTTAAAACCTAAGAGATTGAAGTGCTATATTTTGACTTAGATTGGATCAAGGGCAATATAAAAGATAGCGAATATGCCTTAAGGCAGCGGCGGTACGAGGCGTATTTAGCAGGGCTGCATAAAAATATGCATACGCTAGAAAGAATTTTTGCGGGCATAAACTTCAACGATGCGCTATTGCTACCCAAAAAGCAAATTAATGAAAAGTTGCATTTGAAATTTTACATCGGAGATTTGCAAAATGGATATTATGAACTAAAATGCGTTATGAGCTCAGATCAAAGATGCGGCGCGGCGCCCGGCGAAATAATAACGAGCGAGATATTTTACGAAAATGGCAATTACCGCTTCTCTTTCATTCTCGCTTGCTTGAAGGAATACGCCGTTAATTTCTCCAGTATAGATAGCCTTAAATTTAACGCGATTTCGCAAAGAAAATATAGCCGCGAGTTTAAGAAATTGAAACTTTCATAGTAAATCCAAACCTCGGTTTTTACGTATAGAATTTCATCCACTAAAGATTGCCGCCTCAGTATTTATCTCATTTACAATCCAAAATTTAAAACGCTAGCGAGCTAGGTTTTAAGAGGTATGGATTTTGATTTAGGCGCGAGCTTTTTGACAAACGATGCGAGCTTCGGAGGTATAAGAATTTTAGTTTTTCGTAACTTAAAATGTGTCGCGTACTTCAGGTCAAAGCGTAGCGATGTGAGATAAAATTTTGCTCGCTCGAGTGCTGAGGCATTATGCTTTTAGAAAAGGCACAAAGTAACGTAAATTTCGCTGTGTCTTGTAGCTGAAATCCATTAAATTTAAGCCAGAATCATTCGGCGACAGTGTCATTCGCCAAACCCTCTAAGGCAAAATCTCTAAATTTAAGTTCTGGACGTCATATGCAAGCAGATTTCCTTCTACCCTTAAAGCATTCAAATCATATTAAAATTTGAGCTTCCAAACGAACCTAAAGAAATTTTGACAATCACTACGTTGCATTTAAAAGCGCGCTAGATAAGAGATATAAAAAAACTAGCAAATTTTAAAATTTAGCCAGACGAACTTTGTTCGCGATTTAAATTTTATCTTTCGCTCTCTTTTTTAGCCTTGACCGCCTCATAAAGCTCATCGATCGAAGTCGCGGACGAGCCCGAATATTTCTGTGACGCTTGCATAGTTTTTTTGCCCCACTTACCGTCGATTGCCACGCCGTAGCCACCGAACATCAGACTGCGTTTGATATAATAGACTTTATCTTGCTACGTCATACTTTGTTGCTTCTGCACTTCGCGCTCAGCATCTTTTGCCTGCTCACTTTCATATACGGAAGCACCCGCTAAATACCCTAGAACTAAACCTCCCAAAATTGGTACGACAGACGCAATAAATCTATTATTTACGCTAGAAGTCAAGCCTTCTAAAAATGCCTTTGCAATGCAAAACACTATAAAGCCCGGAATAAAAACGATAACCGCGGCTGCAAGCCCATCAAAAACGCCACTATCAGCAAGAAAACCTAGAGAAAATTCATAATCTATCTTTTAAAATTTAAGTAGCGTAATGCTCCCAAATTTAAATTTAATCAGAGAATTACAAAAATTTATCCGTCAGCGAACCGCAATATAGACTAATTAACGTGCTTCATGATCCTATGAAATTGCGGACTATGATCTCGCGCCATAAAAATAGACCCAATGATACCTAACACGCCGATACTCAAGACGATATAAAATAGAGTACCGCTATCCTTGGTAAAAGCCCCTCCAAAGAACAGCCAAAGTATAGAAATAATAAGCGTCTTTAACCAGGGCCTGCTATAAGATATCTCCGCCTGGCACCCACCGCATACGATTGCTCCGTATTTGATGTCGTCTTTGCCACAAAATGGGCACATTAAATGATCCGGATGTTCATTCTCTGCCATAATTTCTCCTTTGAAAAAATATAGGTGGAATTATATATATATATATATATATATAAGAGCGGGCTTAAATTTTAAAATTTAGAGTTTAAAATAGGGGGAATTTTAGCGGCTCTACACCGCTAAAATTTAAAGATTTTCGAATGGGTTTGTGACTACGTCTTTGCGATCGACGATGTAAGGTATAAGGGCTGCTTGGCGCGCGCGCTTGATAGCCTTTTCTACCATCTCTTGGTATTTTTTGCTGGTGCCGGTTAAGCGGCGCGGCATAATCTTAAAGCGCTCGCTTAGGCAGTGCTTTAGCAGCGCCGTGTCCTTATAATCGATAAATTCGATCTTTGCCTCCGTAAATTTGCAATACTTTCTAGTATATTTTCTCTTATCTGCCATGATTTTTCCTTAATTAAAATGGGATCGTGTCGTTGCCGTCATCGTATTTATCGGCATCGACGTCGACTTCCGGAATCGTGCTTTCGTAACTCTGCTCTTTTTGTTTAGGCGCATTGTAATCGTTTTTTGCGCCTCTAGAATTTGAGTTTTGTCTGTTAGCATAGCTATTTCCGCCGCCGTAATTACTGTAGCTAGAATTTCCTCCGCCGTAGCCGCCGGAGCTTCCGCCATAATTGCCGCCCTCGTAATTGCCGCCTTGATTATAGCCGCCGCTTCCACCTTGATTGCTTCCTAGCATCTCCATCGTATCTACGCTAATGGAGTGCTTGCTTCGGTTCTGTCCGTTTTGATCCTGCCACTGATCTAGCTTTAAGCGGCCTTCGATCAAAATTTTACTGCCTTTTCGCAAGTATTGGTTTGCGATCTCGGCCGTACGACCGAAAAAATCTATGTCTATAAAGCACGTTTCTTCGCGTTTCTCGCCGTTTGAGCTATTATATCTGCGTGTGACGGCGATGCCGGTTTTGCCTACGGCGGTGCCCGTTTGCAGATATCTAAGCTCGATATCTCGGGTCAAATTACCTACCAAAACTACTTTATTAAACATATTTTATCCTTTATTCGCCCTCTTTGGCTGCTTCTTCAGGCTCTTTTGGCTCTACCGGCGCTTTTGGCTCGCGCTCTTTTTTCGCAGGGCTTAGTTTGATACCTTTGCTTAGCTTGTCCCAAGCGGAAATTTCGCGCTTAGTCTCATATTTGACGGTCAAAAATCTAATGATATCTTCGGTGATGCGCAGATTTCTAACAAGTTCGGAGATCAAGCTCGGCTCGGCCTTAAAATAGATTACGAAATAAACTCCGCGCTCATATTTGTCGATCTTATAGGCTAGCTTTCTAGCGCCCATTTCGATCACGGAAGCGATCTCTCCGCCGTTTTTGGTTATGATTTCTTTGACGAAATCGACTTTTGTTTTAACTTCATCGTCGGTAAGCGTGGGCTTAACGATGAATAAAACCTCGTAGTTTCTCATAAATTCTCCTTATGGATTTTAGCTCGCAAACAGCGTCTACGGGCAAGGATTTTGCAAAAAATGCGAGGGGATAATACTAAAATTTCACTTAATATTTGCTTTTTGTCCGAGCGAACTTAGCAGCATGCGCTGTAGCTTTAAAAACGACGCGAGCAAAAGCTCGTCCTTCGCCGCATTCTTTTCGCTTTTGAGTTCAAATTCCAAATCGTTTAAGTGAGCGAAAATTTTATAAAACGTCCGCGTAGAAAAGCTGGTGGCGTAGCGCTGCATCTGTGCGGCCACGGAAGGGGGCGGCTGGTAGCCTAAAACCGCCTTAAAATCAAATCTGCCGTTTATTTTCACGTAAGCATGCAGGCGAAAAATTCTATAAATCAAGCGGTAGAAATAATTTATCAGCTCCATCTCGTTGTATCCGCCACCCAGAGCCATTTTGTAAAAATCTACGCGAAAATCGCAAAGGCTGAAAATTTTATCAAAAAGCTCGTCGTAGCTCACCTCGCTAAGACCATAAACCATCAAATTTACGTTTTGCAGGCTAAGCTCGAGCCCCAGACTTGCAAATTTTTCTATCTCGCTCGCGCTTAGGCTCAGGCTTTCGTTGTGGATGGCGTAGATCCTGCTAAGCGCGGCGGTGTTTGCAAAAAGCCCGCACATCTCGCATTTTTGCGCAAGCAGCGCTATGGCTTCGTTTACGCCCGAGGGTTTGAAAAACCTCACTTCGTTTCGTTCAAATTCCTTGATAAAATCCGCGCTCACCGAAATTTCGCTATCGTTTAGCTCGTAGATTAGATGGTTGTTCGCGTCCGCCTTGCACAGCGCGATGAGCCTTCGCAGCTCATCTTTTTTGATGAGCGAGGCGGTTTTGATATGAAGCGTGTTGCTACCGCCGAAAAGCGAGGGCTCTAAAAAGCTTCGCGCCTGCTCAAAATCATACTCCAAAAAATACAAACTCAAAAAATTTTCCGCGGCGTAAATTTGCTTCAATCGCTGCGCGTAAAGCTCGTTTGAAAAATCGTCTCCGCCGCGCAAAAGCACGAAATTAGGCACCCTTCCGCTTGCGATAAGCCCGTCAAATTCTTTTCTATACATCAGATCTTCTTTACCACCCTGCCTAAAATCACTCCGCTAGCGATGTTTGCGTCCGTAAGCTCGACTAGTACGGGCGTTAAAATGTCGCCGGCGAAATTTGAAACTAAAATTTTAGCCCCCTTTAGCTTGTCATCTAGCTTTGCGGTGACGGAATTTCCGTTTTCGTCGATGTAGCAGCGAAATTTTTTGCCCAAATTCTCCGCGGCCCAGCGCGCAAATTTACGATCCATAAAATCAAACGCAACCTTGTCCGCCTCGCGTTCAAGCTCGTTTAGCCGCGCGCACGTCGCATCGATGTTTAAAAGCAGGTAATTATAAAATTTCTCATCCCCCCTCATCTGCGCCTTTAGCAAGCGGTGCAAAATGAGATCGGAATAGCGCCTAATCGGGCTTGTAAAGTGCGTGTAGTTATCAAATCCGAGCCCGAAATGCCCGCGCGATTCGGATGCGTACTCGGCGCGCTTTTGAGCCTTGATGATGAGCTTATCGACCTCCTCGCGGATCCCCATGGCATCGGCTTGCGCTTGGATTTCGCCGATCATTTTGGCAAGGTTGCTCTGATACGGCGCGTCGATGCCGAACAGCGCCAGATCGTCAAGCAGCGCGTAAATTTTTTTAAGCTCCGCCGAGCCGTGATTTCTAAAAACGCCCCGTTCGATGCGCGCCGCAGCGGCTTTGTTGGCTAGCAGCATACAATCCTCGATGAGTTTGTGCGACGGAGTGTCGGTCTCAAAGCGAGTGGAGCTTATTAGGCCGCGCTCATCAAGCGTGATGCGAAGCTCCTTGGTGCGGAAATCAAATCCGCGCTTCAGCCTCGCGCGGCGCAGTCGCTCGCAAATTTCATTAAGCGGCAAGAGCCAGCTTAAAATTTCAGGCTCGCACGCTTTGCGGGTGCGTAAAATTTCATCGACCTCGTCGTAATTGTAGCGGCGTTTTGATCTTATAATCGCTTCGAAAAGCTCCTGCTTTTGCGGGTTTAAATTTTCATCCAAAGAGATTTTAAAAACAAAGGCCAGCCTCGGCAGATCAGGCATCAGCGAGCAGATGTTTTCGCTAAGCTCGCGCGGTAGCATCGGTACGGATCTGTGCGGGAAGTAGATCGAAAAGCCGCGAAATTTCGCCTCCTTATCGATCGGCGAGTATTCGCTTACATATTCGCTCACGTCGGCGATCGCGACGTAAAGCGTGCGCTCTTTTACGTCAAAATAGATCGCGTCGTCGAAGTCCTTGGCGTCGACGGGATCGATGGTGCAAAATGCAAGATGCTGCAAATCCACGCGCTGCGGATACAGCGCCTCGTCCACTTCGCTGCCGAAGCTCGCGGCTTGCTGCTTGCACGCTTCGTTAAATTCGTCGTTTTTATCGTAGATCGCTAAAGAAATTTTCTCATCGACGAAGGGATCGGCTAAGTTTCCGATCACCTCGGTAATCTCGTTCGTTAGATTATCGATCTTTAAAAGGGTGTTTGCGGGCAGCTGCTTTAGCGATTTTTGCGTGGCTTTGAGCGGATTTGCGAGGCCGGTTTTGACGTTTACGCCCAAAATTTCGCGCCCGAAGCTTTTGGTATAAACTACGCTAGTTAAAAACGCGGGCTTGACGCACATCAGCACCTTTGCGTGCAGACGGGACTTTCTTGAGCTTAAAATTTTTGCTAGGATCAGATCGCCCAGATGCACGCCGCTTAGATATCTGTTTTCGATGATGAGATCTGCCTTGAAGCGATCATCGAAGCTTTGCAGATAGCCCGTGCCGTCGCGCGCGATGTCGAGCCTGCCGAAAACATAGCCGTCGTTTAGATAGAGCTTGCCCTTGTGCGCGCTGATGGCGCCGATATTTAGGAGGTTACGCACGAGCTCCTTTTGCTCGCCGCTAAGATCCTTTTCAAATACGCCCGAGTTAAAGGCGCGCAGGAGCTCTTTCATATCGAAATTTCGCCTTTAGCCTCTAAAAACGCCTCCTGCTCGAAGCCGAACTCGACTAGTAAATTTAAAGCGTTGTCGATACTAAGCTCGTCGAAGTGGTGGTAGATATTGACCGCGGTTTTGGCGATCTTTAGCATCGCGTAGCGGGATTTATTCTCAAAAGGCGCGTCGTCGGGGGCGTTTGAATACAGCGCGTCCTGCGCGATCTGCTCTAGCCCGAAATGCGCAAATAGCGCGTGCGAAACGCTCTCGCGGTTCGTGCCGCAAAATTTCATCTCCACGTCGGTAAAATCCTGCGGAAGGATCGAGCCTTTGATGGCGTGGTAAAATTCCTCCGCCTTGCCCGCCGCGCACACCTGCTCGTCGATAAAAACCCGCCCGAACTCCACTAAAATCACGCTTGAGAGGATACTTTGCTCAATCTGCGGGTAGGATTTGATCCACGAAAACATAAGCAGATTTCGCAGCAGCGAGACCTGCGTGAGCTTTTCGCGGTCGATGCGATACGCCTGCAGGCTCGGCTTTAGCATCGCGTCAAATACGGCGAATAGAAAAAACGCCCGCATCTGCTCGCGCCCGTAAAGCTCAAACGCTCGCTGCAAATTTCCAAACGCTCGCTGTAAATTTAGCGTTTTTAGTGCCGCGGCATCCTGCTCCTGTTTCTGCTCCCGATCTTGCTCCTGCGCCCTCTCCCATTTTTGCTCCTGTTTTTGCTTCTGCGCTTGCCCCTGCTCCTGCGCTCGTTCTTGCTGTTGCGTTTGTGCGGCTTGCGTAGAGATGCTCGAACCTAGCGCGCAATCGGCTTTCGCAGCGGCGTGCTGATTTTGCCGCTGCGTATCGCTCGCGGCCTGCGAGGGGTTAAATTTAAAATTCTCGTCGCTGCAGTTCGCGCCGTTTGCGTCATTTGAGTGATTAAATTTAAGACTATCGCCCCGCCCTACTAAATCTGCGCCCTTTTGCTCGCTCGAGGTGCACTCGTTTTGCCGCCACTCGTCTGCGGCGTCTTGCAAGCCGTGCTCTATGGACTTTGCGCCTTGTAGATCGCGCCGCTCATCCGCGGCATCGAAATTTTGCCTCGCGAGCCCTTCGGCGCTAAATTTAGACAAACCGCAAAAGGCTAAATCTAAAATTTTATCCGCAAGGGGGGCATTTTTTGAAATTTGCAAAGCAAGCCCGACGTCCGAAACGTCCGCGCCAAACGATGCTAAAATTTTTAAAATTTCATCGCTAAAGCCCGCAAGAGCGCCTATTTTTTGGGTTATAAATTTATTCATTTTAAAAAGCCGTTCAATATAAATTTCGCACAATCATATCAAATTTTAACTCAAATTGCAAAGCAAAACGCCGCCGTTACGCCTAAATTTCGCTCCGCCTCGCGGGCTTTTAAAGCGCTCTTTTTGCTCCCGAAAATCGCGGATCAAACCGCCCGTTTGTCGCGGCGATAAAAACAAAATTTCAAACGCCATTTTATAAAATCTTAATTCCCTTTCGTATAGAATGCATCGAAATTCCGTTTATAAAGAGCTTGATTAAAACAGAAGTTTGAAGAGCCGAAAAGACTTAAAAACCGAAAATAATTTTAAGATGCTCAAGCTAGTTTTTAAAATTTCACATAAATTCAAGCAGATGAATTTATATGAAATTTAATGACGAGCTAAGATATAGAGCAATAAAATATTGCTACTAAAAAAGCTCTTTGAGCTCTACAAATTTGCATATGTATTTTTATAAGGGTTAGATATGCGCAGTATAGTATTTCTTTTCATAATACCCGCTTTTTTTACCATAAGCTTTTTTGTCGCCTTAATCGCCCCTAAAGGCAAACGCAAACGTTTTTGGCTTTTTGTTTGGTTTGTCGTATTTTTCGGTGACGGATTTATAGTTTCTGCCATATTTCACTGCTACGGATATCTATACGGCAAAATAAACGTCTATGAAAAGCCCGCTATCAGAGCATATTATGCCGGAGAAAAGAAATTTGATCTAGGATTTCCCAAAGCAAATCAATTCTCATCGCAAGATTATACTAAAGACATTGCTTTTACGATGTTGATAAATGGCGATTTGGACTATATAGATTATAGAGTTCAAGCGAAAGATAGTGCCAATAATGGTAAATTTTTTAGAATGTACGTAGATAACAATACTTCAAATAAATGCTTTATGTCGATAGATGAAGAACTAAAGGACTACTTATCCGATAAAAAAATACCCTACTCTGAATTTAAACAACTTTACGACGAGTACCACTCAAAACCTGGCGAGTATAAAGAGATATATTATGATGCTTGGTTTGATAACGAAGAGAGAAAAAAGAGTTACCCGCAGCAACAAAGAATAGTAGTGGACAAAATAATAAAAATAGTGCAAGAACGATATAGAAGCCCAAACCCTATTAATATGAACGGCAAGGTATTTACATGGGACGACTATCAAATAAAGCGGGTTATAGATAGGCTACAAGACGTAGATAAAAAAATGGAATACTACAAGCAAATTTATAAAGACAAATGCATAGCGCGCAAAGAAATCTCCAAAGATGAGATAGCGCCTACCGAGCTTATAGTGGAAGATCCATATCATCTCCTAGAACCAAAGCCTAATATAAAAACTATATTCGATAATATGCTGGGCATGGGATTTAACTACGGTGGAATCATAAAAGATATAAATACGGGCAAGATACTAGCCGACAATATATACATCTATGAGTCTTATCACACTTGGATATTGCAAGCTCTAGTGAGTGCTTTGGGTCCGCAATCTGGCGGTGAGTTTTGGATGTGTAACAAAAATGAAACTAATTCAATAGAAAAGTGTAATCAAAAGATGATAGAGGAATTCTTCAGAAAGGATAGAAAATGAGAAAGTTTGAGGCGCTAAAAACATATGCAGAGCTAGCTTGGGCGGGGTATAGGGGATTGAACAATTAACAAGCTGTGGTAAACTGCCATGGATTTTGGATTTAACCGAGGGCAATTCAGATCAAACAGATCCAAATATCAAATTTGCAAATTTAAATTTACTAATTGTGTGAATTTGTAAAGTAAGTTTAAATTTGTAAATTCATAAAATTCAGTATCAAACGATACTGACCGAGATTGAATTTGCTAGGAAATTTTATAAAAAGGATAAAATTTGGAAAAACTAAAAGAAAATTCGGAAAATAATCAAAATTTAGATAAAAATACGAATTTGGAAAATCAAAACGAACCAAAACTACTTTATAGACTTGATAAAAGAAATCCGTTTTATATGGTTTTTGATTTAATTGTTTATTTGTTGATAGCTTGGATACCGATAATATTTGCTATACCAAATTTTGTTTTTGATATTGGCATATTTAGTCTGATTTTAAATACGTTTTGTGCCTATATTTCGTTTATAGTTTTACAAATTTTATATTCGATAATCTTTTTTGATTATTTTGAAATTTATGAAGATAAAATGGTTTATAAGGATATTTTTGGTTTTAAAATTATATTACATGCGAAACAAATTGATAGATTTTTTTCGTATAGATATTGTGGAGTTACAGAATTAATGGCCATTTTTAGAAAAAGAAGATTTAAAATTTTCCCAACAATATTAATTCTTAGTTTAACTTCTGAACAAGAAAACGAAATAAGAAAAAACTTAGCATATTTAAATATAAAAGATTTTAATAAAAAGGATTAAAATGAGAGATTATGATAAAGCTCCACTCATCATTAAAAATAACTTTATAATGATAATGTATGGTTTTACATTTTTGCTTGTATGTAACACTATAATGATTTATATTGTATTTTTTACTGGTGTTGTCGATTGGAATAGTGGCGAGTTTTTTGAAATTTTAAAAAATGAAATGAGAAATCCAAGATTTAGCTCTGTGGTTGTAGCATTTCCAATAGTCAATATTTGGGCTTTTATTGATTTTATTAGAAAATTTAGAAAACCCGAAAAAGTATATTTATATAATGATAAAGTTTATTGGGATAAACGAGATACAACAGTAGAAAAACAAAATATTGTTTGGGTTAAAAAAAGTATTTATCCTATGATTGGTAAGATACCAGATAACTCGGTTCAAAAAATTTTTGCACCATTTGGTTTTGTTATTGCGGGATTTTTTTTGATTTTATCAAATTTACTTGCTTGTTTAGCAAAATTAGTTGCTTTATTAATTAACAAAGATTATAAATTTATACTATTTTGCACCTTAGTTTTTTATGACAATCAAAAAAATGCCGTAAATGTCTATTTAATGACAAAGCAAGATTATGAACAAGTAAATGAGTATTTATTGCAAAATTTTAATTTACAAATCGAAAATTTAGATAAAAACTACAAATTCTATAAATAGGAGAAAAAATCATGCCAGAAGATAACAATACTTCTAAACTTCTAACAATTCAAGTCAAGGCGTTGCTTGGTATATCAAGCCCACTTTGGATACAATCGATTTCTTGAAAGGAATTCCTGTAAATGTTTTAGCTGACCCTGATAATGTCAAGGTTTTTGATAACTATGTAAAAATCAAATCAGGTGGGCTAAATATGGTTATTCCTATCGTTGATGCGGCTGGTGGGAAAAAAGAGTGGGACGAAGCTACCGCAAGGGGAGCCGGTGATGTAGTACAAGACCTTGCGGTTGGTTCTGCAACAACTGTTTTATATGTTTGGGTTTTTTTGATTCAAATCCTGTCAGCTGAAGTGCAGTGGCTGTTGGCGCTATAGCATTAGGTATTACTTGGGCTAAGAGCCTTAACAAGCGTCGCCTCACTCAAAACGTTTCCTTCCGTATTCGCAAAAAATAAAGAAGGCTTTGTTTTTATGCTCTCTAGCCACTTACCTACCTCCTTTAGAATACCTAAATATTCGTCGCCGTTACTTTTTACCTTGTTTTCATTCTCTAAAAAGAGCAAATAATATTCTCCATCATCGTCTACTTTCAGATGCTCGTGGGTTAAATTTCTTACGTTTGAGCTTCTTAGCCCCGTAAGCAGTCCAAAGATCAAAGCGTTCTTAACGCCGATTTGATGAGGATAGTTCATGATAAATTTAATCAACAATCTCAAATCCGCATTCGCGGAAATATATGAATAGCCTCCAGATTTAGGTATCTTATATAGGTTTTTTAATTGCGTATCGCAAAATAAAAGATTATCGCTTATACCTCTATCTCGCGCGAACCTGAATAAAGAACGGATAATAAAAACAGATCTTTTAAAAGTGCAAATTTCCATTCTTGTAAATAGGGTCTAATATCTGCATTATCTCTTTTTTAGTAATCTTTCCGATATCCTTATCGCTAATGCACTTTAGCCTCGATTGAAATCTAAATCGTAATTTCCTTAACGTCTTCTCGGCAAAAGCGTTATATTCGCAGTAAATTTTAAAAACACTCGCTAGCGTATTCTTTGGAGCCGCCACACCATTGGTATGGCTATTTGATATTAATTTCTTTAACAATATTCTAGCCCCTTCGAATGTTATTTCGTCGGCATTACCTAAAACCTTGATTAACTTGCCACCTTGCGTATAGTGATAGTGCCTGTGTGTTTTAACCGTTCGTCTCTGGCCTGTGAGCTATAAAATTGAACAGCTATAAAATCATCTAAAACTTCGACCATAGTGCGCTTATATTGCGGCAAAATAAAATTCCTGACTACTTATTAGGGTCTGATTTAAAAATTGGATTATCCTTAATTTTGGTAAAAACTTCCGTCATCTTTCTTCCTTTATATAGTAATTTTAGGCAGATTATAGAATTTCCTCAAAGGATTAACAAGGCAGGAGCGCAGAAAAAGCTACTATATAATTTTTTAATATATAGTAGTTTTTCTTAAAATATATGTATCAATCGGTAGTTTTAAGTATTAAGAATTTTTTAAGAGCAATTTTAAAATTCCCAAAAATAGGGCTTAAAAAATTATCTAAAAATTCAAAAAGACTAAAAAATAGGAGAAAATTTAATAGATGGTGCGACCGACGAGATTTGAACTCGTACACCTTGCGGCACTACCCCCTCAAGATAGCGTGTCTACCAATTCCACCACGGTCGCATAAATTTTAAAGCTTAATCTCAAGCCTTGAATTATATAAGTTTAAAGCCCGATTTCTCGGGCTTAGTATTAATTTGCAGCAGCCTTTAAACCCGCTGTCAAAAAAGGATTTACGAAAAGCAAGATAAATGAAATAACTAATGCATAGATAACCTGCGCTTCGATCATCGCTAGCGAAATATACATCGTATTCGATAGCTTGCTAGCTACGCTTGGGTTTCTAGCGATACCGTTAAGCGTCGCGCTAGCGGCATTTCCCATACCTAACGCGCCACCCAAAGCGGCTAGACCTAAAACGACTGCAACGGTAATTGCAGAAAAAGAAACGATCTGAGTGTAAGCACTTAGCTGCTCGCTAGCGAAAGCCGCGCCGCAAAGCGCAAATAACAATACAAGAACTTTTTTCATAAAAGTCTCCATAAATAAATTTTAAAACGAGTTTCGGCTCAATACCCCCTACTCCAACGTTTTAAGTGTGAAATATTATTAAAATTTTGCTTTTGATTTGTTTAATCTGGCGGAATTTGCGTTAAATTTAACAAATCCCGCCAAGCAATCTAACGCTTAGCGTCCAGATACGTATTTAGCGCCGCAACGTAGGCCTTTGCAGACGCCAGCATCGTATCTACGTCAAGCCCTCTACCGATAATGGCGCCCTCGCCCGCAAATTCCACCTTGACGGTTACTTTCGCCAGCGCGTCTTTGCCCTGCGAGACTGCTTTTACTTGATACTCCTTCAGGCTACCGCTGATGCCGCTAATGCGGTCTATCGCCTTAAATATCGCATCCACGCCGCCGTTTCCAAGCGCGCTGTCGCTTAAAATTTCATCCTTATACCTTAGCGTAAGCGCAGTGCTAGCGTGTCCTTTGTTGCAGCTATTGGAGCTTAAAACCAGCACTTCGTAGGTCTTCTCGGCCCCCACGAACTCGTCGTTTACGAGCTCTCTAATATCCTCGTCGAAAACGTCCTTTTTGCTATCGGCGAGCGCTTTAAATTTATTAAACGCAATCTCAATCTGCTCGTTACTAAGCTCATAGCCCAAAGATACCAGTTTATCCTTAAAGGCGTGGCGGCCGCTGTGTTTGCCCAACACGAGCGAGTTTTTATCAAGCCCGATATCCTCGGCGTGCATGATCTCGTAAGTTTCTTTGTGTTTTAACACGCCGTCTTGGTGGATACCGCTTTCATGCGCGAAGGCGTTTTTGCCCACGATCGCTTTATTAGGCTGCGGCTCGATGCCGGTGATGCTCGCGACTAGGCGGCTGGATGGATAAATTTCTTTCAAATTTATATCGGTATAAAGCGGCGCAAATTTATCCCTGCGCGTCTTGATCGCCATTACGATCTCCTCTAGCGCCGCGTTGCCCGCGCGCTCGCCGATACCGTTTATCGTACACTCGACCTGTCTGGCTCCTGCCAAGATAGCGGCTAAGGAATTTACGGTAGCCATTCCCAAGTCGTTGTGATTGTGCACCGAAACTACGGCGCGCCCGTCGATAAGCTTAACGATCTCGCCTATGCGCGCAGTGATCTCATCCGGATAGAGATAGCCCACCGTATCGGGGATATTTATGGTGGAGGCTCCTGCGTTTATCGCGGCGTCGCAGATCTCTTTTAAAAAACCCATATCGCTTCTGCACGCATCCTCGCAGCTAAACTCCACGTCATCGCATAGGCTTTTGGCGTATTGCACAGACTCTACGGCGCGCTTTATGACCTCTTGCGGCTGCATTTTAAGTTTAAATTCCATATGGATGGGGCTTGTGGCGATGAAGGTGTGGATGCGCCCGAGCTTTGCGCCCTTTATCGCTTCGCCCGCAGCCTTGATATCTTTTTCTAAAGCACGCGCAAGAGAGCATACGCGAGCCTTGCTAACGGCACCCGCGATCTTTTCTATCGCGTCAAAGTCCCCCGGGCTCGCCGCTGCAAAACCCGCCTCGATAACATCTACGCCCAGCTTTTCAAGCTGCAACGCAAGATGGATCTTCTCATCCGTATTCATCGACGCTCCGGGGCTTTGCTCGCCGTCACGAAGCGTCGTATCGAAGATTATGATTTTATTTTTGTCCATTACAAATCCTTTCAAATCGTTAAAATTTGGCGAAATTATAGCCGCGCAAGCTTAAAAACAATCGCGGCGATAAAACATATCTGAGATTATTTCGCCATTTCCTCGGGTTTGTCTTTTTTATGAAATTTAGCCGCGCTTAAATTTAAAGCTCCGCGAACTAAACCGTAAACTATATAAACCAAAGTGAGCACCGCCGGGAATTCCAGCCTGAAAAGATATAAAAGCGAGAAAAACACGACGATTAGAAGCACTAAAATTTTAATCGCATTGGGACGTTTTAGGCTGATCTTTTTAAAGCTTGGAAAGCGGATGTTGCTGACCATTAAAAACGATAGCACCGCCATTGCGATGATCAAAAATACGCCAAACCCTTTGGAGAGCTCATATTTTAGATAAATTCCGATCCAAAACGCCATCGTAATCGCTGCCGTTGGTATCGGTAGCCCGATAAAAACGCTAGGCTCGTAGGTTCCCGTAGTGACGTTGAATCGTGCCAGCCTGATCGCGCCGAAAACCACGTAAAGCGCAGCTACGAGCGAGCCGACCTTGCCGTAATCGTGCCCAACCGCGCAGTAAAACAGTAGCGCCGGCGCAACGCCGAAAGCCACTATATCCGCAAGGCTGTCGAATTCCACGCCGAATTTCGACGTCGCATGAGTTAGCCTCGCCACGCGGCCGTCGAGCCCGTCGCAGATCAAGGATAAAATGATATAAAAGATCGCGGCGCTGAAATTGCCTTTGATCGTAGAAATTATGCTGATGACCGCTAAAAATGCACTTGCCGCCGTGAAAAAATTCGGCAATATGTAGATTAATTTTCCCTTTTCCTCTTCCATCTCTTACTCTTTAAATTTTATTTTCGCACCGCTTTTCGTTCGGTGCCGCGGATCGCGCATAAAGCATTTTAGCGCGACCTTCTTAAAATTTAGCGCTAAGTTCCTACTCTGCGCGAGGCTTTAAATTTAAGCCTCGCTCTTTGCGCTTTCGATATCGTCGTTAGCGCCTAAATTTCGCACCAGACGGGTAGGCATACCGTTATCTTTTTCAAATTTAGAGATGATCTCCACGATCTGCTCGCCAGAGACCGTCTCCTTCTCATACAGCGCCTTTACCATCTCCTCGATCGCCGGAGCATAGGTCCTTAGCGTCTCTTTTACCGCCGCATAGCGCTCATCCAGCGTCTTGCGGACATATTCGTCGATCTTAACTGCTGTTACCTCGCTGTAATCCTTGATGCTTTGTCCGCCGTTTAGGAAGGAATACTGCTGCTTTTCTAGCACCGCAAGCCCGAGCGCATCGGTCATTCCGACCTGAGTAGCCATAAATTTAAGCATATCAGTAGCGCGCTGCAAATCGTTGCCCGCTCCGTCGGTAATCTCGCCCAAAAACACATCTTCCGCTGCGCGCCCCGCCAAAAACGTATCAATCTCGGCAAAAATTTCATGGCGCTGATGCAGATATCTATTTTCAAACGGAGAATTTAGCGTATATCCCGCAGCACTCAGTCCGCGCGGCACGATAGTTACTTTAGATACCGGCATCGCGCCTTTGGTAAGCTCGGCGATGAGCGCATGGCCGCTTTCGTGGTAGGCGACGATTCGCTTTTCGATCGGGCTTACGCGGCGCGATTTTTTAGCCAGTCCGATACCGACGCGTTCGATCGCTTCAAGTAGGTCTTTTTGCTCGACCTCCGCCTTTGCCTCGCGACCCGCTAAAAGCGCGGCTTCGTTGATGATGTTTGCAAGATCCGCTCCCGCAAAGCCTACGGTAAGTCGCGCGATCTCTTCGATATCGATATCACGAGCAAATTTAACGTCGCGCATATGCACCTTCAAAATCGCCATTCTGCCGTCAAAATCGGGTCTATCGACCAAAACCTGTCTATCGAATCTGCCCGGACGCAGAAGCGCCGCATCCAGCGTCTCCGGGCGGTTGGTAGCCGCAAGGACGATTACCGGGCTTGATTCAGAGCCAAAGCCGTCCATCTCGGCAAGCAGCTGATTTAACGTCTGCTCGCGCTCGTCGTTACCGCCGCCGATACCGCCTGCGGTTCTACTTTTGCCGATCGCGTCGATCTCGTCGATGAAAACGATCGCCGGAGCCTGCTTTTTAGCGTTATCAAATAGATCGCGCACCCTGCTAGCGCCCACGCCTACGAACATCTCGATGAAGCTGGAGCCCGATACCGAAAAAAACGGCACGTCGGCTTCGCCCGCGACCGCTTTGGCTAGCAGCGTCTTGCCCGTGCCTGGAGGTCCAACCAAAAGCACGCCCTTTGGAATTTTAGCTCCGAGGCTGATATATCGCTCGGGGTTTTTTAAGAAATCTACGATCTCCTTAACCTCCTCTTTTGCCTCTTCGACGCCCGCTACATCGCTAAATTTAACCTTCGGCTTTTCGGCGCTTACCAGGTTTTTGGAGCTTCCGATGCCGAGCATGCCGCCGCCCATATTGCGCTGCATGCGGTTGGCTAAAAACATCCAAATTCCAAAGAAAATTACAAGCGGCAAGACCCAGCTAAAGAGCAGATCGGTCAAAAAGTTGCTCTCATTATACGCGCCGTATGGAATTTTGCGCGATTCTAAAATTTGAACTAGCTCGGGATCATCCACGCGCTTGGCGGTGTAGATTACGTTGCCGACTTGAGCTTTAATCGTGGAGCTTCCGATGGAAACCATGCTTACTTGAGAGTTTTTGATTTGCGATTTTAGCTCGGAGTAAGTTACGTTTCTACTCTCGCCCGAAACGGAGCCCAGCACTCCGCCACTATCAAATCCGCCGCTTGGCGATATCGCTTTAAAGACGACTATCAAAATAAGCGCGAAAATAATAAAAACGCCGATCGGATTTTTATTGAAAAAATTGTTTCCGCCGCCGTTTTGAGGGGGTTGATTATTTGGGTTGTTATTCATATTTTCCTTTCATAAACGAAGCTAAGCCATTCGTTTTGCTTTTTCATCTGCACGAAATTTAAATCCGAAAAAGCTTGCTCTATCCTATCTTTATATTTTTCTAAAATTCCCGACAGCACGAGCTTGCCGCCAGGTTTTAGCGCTTTTTTCAGATCCGCGCTTAGGATCAAAATCACGTCGGCGATTATATTTGCGACGATTAGATCAAACTGCGGCTGCGCGCTTTTGCTTGAACTTTGCTCGCTCAAATTTGAAACGCTGCCGAGCCAAATTTTATCGATCTGCACGCCGTTTTTCTCGGCGTTTTGCTGCGTAGCCGCCACCGCCTGCTCATCGGTATCGCAAGCGCTTACTTTTGCACCCAGTTTTTTCATCGCGATACTTAAAATTCCGCTGCCGCAGCCCACGTCAAGCGCGCTCATGCCCGCGCGAGCAAGCTCGCTAAGCAGCGCCAGGCACATATTGGTGCTTTCGTGATGACCTGAACCGAACGCCAACGCAGGATCGATCAGCAGATCGATTAGCGCGGGATCTTGCGATCTTTCGCACCAGCTCGGACGGACGTAAAATTTACCGACCGCCACAGGCGCGACCCCTTTTTTGTATTCGTCTAGCCAATCTTTGTTTTGCTTTTTTGAAATTTCGATCTGCAGATCGGCGTCTAAATTGAGAGATCGCGCGAGCCCCTTTTTAAACTCTTCAAACGCAAATTTTAAATTTTGCAGATCCTCTTCATCGCGGATTATGAAACGCTCGCCGCGTTCTTCGACGCAGGCAACGCCGAGCTCAAACGCAAAGCTCTTGAAAAGCTCGTTTGCATTCGCGCTTTTTACGATCATCTCATAAAAAAAATCTTTCATAGCCTCACATCGCCTTTAAATTTTAAAATTTGCATATTACTAAAATTTAGTTCAAACTTTGCTTACGCTCGGGCGTTTTTATAGAGCCTCAAACGCCTTTTTAAGATCGAGCGTGCCCTCGTAATACGCCTTGCCGACGATAACGCCTGCGATGAGCTCTGCGTTTTTAAGTGCGATTATGTCGTTTATATCTTTAACGCCGCCGCTTGCGATAGTGTCGATACCACTAGCTTTCGCGATAGAGCGGCTAAATTCTACATTTACGCCGCTTAGCATACCGTCGTGCGATATGTCGGTGCAGATGATCGCGCAAACGCCCGCGTCCGCGTAGTCTTGCGCCAGATCGGTCGCTTTTACGCGGCTTAGCTCCACCCAGCCCTCGGTTGCTACGAGCCCCTCTTTTGCGTCTATGCCCACGACGATGCGGTAAAGCTTCGCCATCCCCCTTACGAAATCCGGGTTTTTAAGCGCCGCCGAGCCCAGGATAAATCTATCTACGCCCAAGCTCAAATACTCCTTTATGCGCGCTTCGTCGCGGATGCCGCCGCCCACTTCTACGCGCAGGCGCGTGCTTTTTACGATCCGCTCGATCGCTTTGAAATTTACCGCCTCGCCCGCAAACGCGCCGTCCAGATCAACCAGATGCAGCCACTTAGCGCCGAGATCTTCAAATTTTTTGGCTAGCTCACAGGGGTCTTTGGAATAAATTTTTGCGCTTTGCATCTCACCCTTGCTAAGGCGTACGGCGCATCCTTGTTTCAGATCAATCGCAGGGAAAATTTCCATCACAGCTCCGTAAAATTTTTAATGATTTTTATGCCCGCATCGTGGCTTTTTTCGGGATGCGGCTGAAAGGCAAATACGTTTTCGCGCCAGATCGCGCTTGTAAACTCATAGCCGTAAAACGTGGTCGCAAGCGTGATCTCGCGCGCGCAAAGGACGTGGTAGGAGTGCACGAAATACAGATACTCAAACTCGCTTAGGCCCCCGTTTATCGGCGAGCGCTTGATAAAATGCGCGCTGTTCCAGCCGACATGCGGGATCTTTAGGCTTTCGGCGCGGGCAAAATTTTGTCCGCAGCGCTCGCTAGGCTCTGCCCTGTCTGGATTAAATTCCGTCCCGCCCGGTCTAAATTTCATATCCTCGGACCCAGATTCCGCCCCCCGAATATTAAATTTCGTTTTGTCAAATTTCACGACGCGACCGGGTAGAATTCCAAGCCCGCTACGCGCGCCGAATTCTTCGCTTTGTTCAAACAGAAGCTGCATCCCTAGGCAGATGCCTAAAAAATATCTGCCGCTTGCGACGAACTCTTTAATCGCTTCGTCCATACCGCTTGCGCAAAGCCTATCCATCGCCTCGCCGAATGCGCCAACGCCCGGAAGCAGAGCTTTATCGCAGCTCAAAAGCTCCTCAGGGCTGCGCGCGAGAGTAAATTTAGCGCCGCAAAAACTAAGCGCGTTCATCACGCTTCGGATATTGCCCGCGCCGTAATCCACGATACCGATCAAGCCGTGCCCTTCATATCGTTTAATCGGTGCGAAAACTCGGGCACGATGCGCTTTAGCTTATCCGCAACCTGCGCGTCCTCACACTCCGAAAGCTCCTCGATCTGCGAGCTTAGCTCTTTCAGGTCGTATTTTGCGGAGTGGGTTACGAAGATTGATTGATACTTCGTGCTCTTGTCATTTTCGTCGATCAAAAGCTCCTCATAAAGCTTCTCGCCTGGGCGCAGACCGACAAATTTAATGCCAAGCTCCTCCTTGCCCGCAAGCTGCAGCATTCGCTTGGCAAGATCGGCGATCCTTACGGGCTCGCCCATATCCAGCACGAAAAGCTCGCCGCCCTGCGCGATAGAGGCGGCTTGAAGCACGAGCTGGCACGCCTCGCTAACGAGCATAAAATATCTCGTAATCTCGGGGTGCGTAACGGTAAGCGGCTCGTTCGCTTCGATCTGGCGTTTAAATTTAGGGATGACGCTGCCGCTTGAGCCGAGCACGTTTCCGAAGCGCACCGCGACGATCTGCGTGTCGCTTGCCGCGTCGTTGGAATTTAGCGCGTAAAGCTCGCAGATACGCTTCGTCGTGCCCATAATGTTCGTCGGTCGCACCGCCTTATCGGTCGAGATCAAAACGACCTTTTTCGCGCCGTATTTTTTGGACAGATCGATTACGTTTTTTGTGCCGATGACATTATTTTTGACCGCTAGATGCGGGTTAAACTCGCATAGCGGCACGTGCTTATACGCCGCTGCGTGCACGACTACTTCGGGATGAAATTCTGCAAAAACCTCCTCCAGCTCATGGCGATAAACGACGTTTATCATCTTTAACTCGTTGCGCGCATCCGCGCCGGTGGCTTCGTTAATCGAGTAGAGGTTAAACTCGCTGTGTTCGACCATGATAAGACGCTTTGCGCCAAATTTCAAGCATTGCTTACAAATTTCGCTTCCTATCGTGCCGCCCGCGCCCGTTACCAGCACGATCTTGTCTTTGATAAAATTTTCAATCGCCTTGGTGTCGAGGTCTTTGGGCTTGCGCGCGAGCAGATCCTCGATCGATACATCGCGGATCTTTTTGCTCTCATCCTCCAAAAGCGAAAAGAGCTTGATATCCTTTAGCCCGTACGCAAAAAGCTCGTCGTAGAGCTCCTTTAACTCGTCCGGATACAGCGCCAGCGCGATGATTGCGGTTTTGGCGCCGCTATCTTTGATCATCTGCGGAATTTCGCTCTTAGCCCTGACGACGTAGTTTTCGCAATACGTTCCCACAAGCTCTGCCCGTCCGTCCACGACACCCACGGGATAGTAGTTGATATATTTTTGCCGCATACCTTTTAGGACATGAAAGGTCTTGCTCGTAGCGCCCACGACGATGCAGGGCTCGTTATTCGTGATATTTTTCTTCTCGCTTAGAAACATCCGCTTTGAAATTCTAATCCCACCGATTAAAATAAACGAGATCGCTGCATCGATGATGATGACCGAGCGCGGGAAGGGGTTAAAAATTTTACTCGCTAGAAAGAATAGGATTAAAAAGGTAAGCGCCGCCATAACGTGCGCATAAAATAGCTTTCTCGCTTCATATAGGCCGAAAAATCTCCACGGAACTAAATAGATCCGCAAAAACCAAAAATAGAAAATTTTAATCGCAGTAAGGCTCGAGGCGCTAAGCAGCGCGCCTTTATAGAATTCGTTCGGTATATCTCCGCTAAATCGCAGCAAAAACGCAATGTAAACGGAGAGGATCGAGATAAAAATATCTCCTAGCAAAAAAAACGCGAAGCGGCTAAATTTAGTGGGTTTTAACAGCATCAGATGTTTTCTTTTACGATTTTTACGACGCGCTCGATCGTCTCGTCGCTCATATCGGTGCCGCTAGGCAGGCAAATTCCGCGCTCAAACATATCCTCGCTCGTGCCGTCAACTACGCTAAGCGCGCCTGCGAAGATGCTTTGCAAATGCATCGGCTTCCAAAGCGGACGAGATTCGATGTCGGCTTTGTTTAGAGCGTCGATAACCTTTAGATGAGCGCCCTTTTGCTTAAATAGTAGCGTGCTAAGCCATCTATTACCCTCGCCGCCTTCAACTTCGGGCATAAGCTCCACGTCGGCGCCTCTAAACAGATCCTTGTAAATTTTAAAAATTTCGCGCTTTCTCTTTACGCGCTGCGGCAAGACCTCCATCTGACCTACGCCGATAGCGCCTAAGACGTTGCTTAAGCGGTAGTTGTAGCCGTAGTCCTTGTGCTCGTAGTGAAGCAGCGGCTCGCGCGCCTGGGTGCTTAAAAATCTAGCCTTAGCCACTAGCCCCTCATCGTTTGAGATCAGCATTCCGCCGCCTGAGGTAGTGATGATTTTATTGCCGTTGAAACTTAGCGCGCCGCATTTTCCGATGCCGCCTAATGCCCTGCCTTTATAAAATCCGCCCAGCGCCTCTGCGGCATCCTCGATAACATCAATGCCTTCGTTCGCGCAAATTTCGCATATCTCATCCATCTTCGCAGCCTGTCCGTAAAGATGCGTGATTATGATCGCCTTTGGCTTTTTCGGCGATTTTTTGATCGCTTCTTTAAGCAGCTTCGGGCTTAAATTCCAACTCTCGTCGCTGTCTATCAGTACCGGCACGCAGCGCTCGTAAAATATCGGATTTAGCGACGCCATGAAGGTAAACGTGGAGCCAAGTACCACGTCACCGTCCTTTACGCCGCTGCAGCGAAGCGCTAGATGAAGCGCCGCCGTGCCTGCGTTTAGCGCCAGCGCGCCGCGCGTGCCAGTATAGGACTTCACTGCGTCTTCAAAGCGATTGACATATTCGCCCAAAGGCGCGATATAGTTGCTCTCAAATACCTTTTTTATATACTCAAGCTCATCGCCGCCCATATTCGGCGGGCTTAAAAATACTCTTGCCATCTCTATCCTTCCTTGATTTAAAATTTAACCTCGCGCATCGCAAGGCTAAATTTAGCTTTCGGCATTAAATTTAAATGCTCGGATTTTATCACTTTTAATGCTATAAATTTTAAATTCAGCCATTTTTTTTAATCACGCGAGCGGGCACGCCTACGGCTACGCTGTCGCTAGCTATGTCACGCACGACCGCAGCGCCCGCGCCGATGATGCAGCGCTGCCCGATACTTAGCCTCTGAATGACGCTAGCGCCGATGCCAATGTGCGAAAACGCCCCCACCTTCACGCCGCCCGCAAGCGCCGCGTTTGGGCTAATGTGCGCAAACTCGCCGATCTCGCACTCATGCTCGATCACGACGCCTGAATTGATTATCGCGCCGCGACCAATTTTAGCTCGCGCATTTATCACGGCGCCGGGCATTACGACCGCGCCCTCGCCGATAGCAGCGCTTGGGCTAACGATGGCGCTTTGATGAATTAGCGTCGCTATCTCAAAACCCGCGCGCGCTACCTTCTCTTGTATCTTTGCGCGGGTTTTATTATCGCCGATTGCGATTATTACGGGGTGTTTCGGCAGATCCTCGCTAAATTTAAGCCCCGCCGCGTCGTCTAAAAAAACGACCTCGCTAAATTTAGCCCCGCGCGCAGCTAGCGCGATGTCGGCAACCACTAGCCCGTGTCCGCTCGCGCCGTAAACGTAAATTTTAGTTGTGTCCATTAAATTTCTCCGTCGTCGCCATGCCCTCTTTATTCACGCCCTCTTTCGCAAGCACCTTTTTAATCGTCAAAAGCGCGATCTTAAGATCGAGCGCGAAGCTTAAATTTTGCGCGTAATACGTGTCGAACTCAAATTTTTTCTCCCAGCTGATCGCGTTGCGACCGTTTACCTGCGCAAGCCCCGTGATGCCCGGGCGCACGCTGTGCCTAAGGCGCTGCTGCGGCGAATAAAGCGGCAAGTATTCGATCAGTAAAGGGCGCGGTCCGATGAAGCTCATATCGCCCTTTAGCACGTTGAAAAGCTGCGGCAGCTCATCCAGGCTTAGCGCGCGGATCTTTTTGCCGTAATCGTTCAGCCGCGCTTCGTCGGGCAGAAGCTCGCCGTCAGCGCCGCGCTCGTCGCTCATCGTTTTAAATTTGTAAATTTTAAAAATTTGCTCATCAAACCCTGGGCGAGATTGCGTAAAAATCGTACTTTTGCTAATATGCTTGCGGATCAAAAACCACGTAAGCGCCATCACGGGCGAAACCAAAATAATCAAAATCAAAGCCGCCGTAAAATCGAGCGCGCGTTTTAAAAAGCCCCTATACATCGATGAATTTCCTATAAACCTCTAAATATTTTTCCGTGACGATCTTTTCGTCGTAATTTGCAAGCACCATCTCGCGTCCGTTTTGCCCGAGCCTCTCGCAAAGCGCAGCATCGTCCAATAAAATTTCGATCTTTCGCGCAAGATCACCCGCGTCGCGAGTGCGGCAAATTAAGCCGTTGATGCCATCTTGTACCGCCTCTACGCAGCCGCTACAGTCGCTTACCACGCAGGCTCGCGCCATGCTCATCGCCTCTAAAACCGTGCGCGGAAAGCCCTCCTTGTAGCTAGGAAGTGCCAGTAGGTAACTAGCCTTCAAAAGCTCTGGCACGTCGTTTCTGGCGCCTAGATAATGCACCGCACCGCTTTGCAAAAACGCAGGATCAGCGGTGCTTTTATTGCCCGCAAAACCCTCGCCCACAAAGACAAATTTTGCATCCGATCGATCTTTTAAAATTTCTGCTGCTTCGTAGAATTCTCTCACGCCCTTATGCCACATCGCGCGAGCTATCATCAGCACGATCTTTTTGCCGTGCAAATCCTCGCCCAGATCCGCTGCACTAACGATTTTGGGGTTGAACCTTTCAGCATCTACGCCTACACTTTTAATCCTTATGACCTTTTGCTTCGCAATAAGCCCGCGAGATAGCATATAATCGGGATCGGCATCGTTTACAAATACGCAAGCATCCGCCTGCGAAAATGAAAATTTATAAAGCTTCTCCAAAACCGCTCGCACGAACCTTGTTTTAATATCATCGTCGATATAAAAGCTGCCCAGCCCCTCGACTAAGTTTATTACATATTTTATACCCGCCTCTCGAGCCGCCAGTGTACCAAACACGTTTGATTTGTGCGCAGCTGTTTGCAGCAGGTCCAAATTTAGCCTCTTTAGCTCGCGCGCAAGGGCTTTGGTGTTGCTAAATACGGTAAACGGATTTAAGCTCGCTCGATCAAGATCGTAGGTTACGGCATTAAAATCGCGCGCTAAATCCTGCGTATAAGCGCCACGAGGGGCAATTGCAAAAACCTCGTGCCCGCGCTCTTTTAAAGCCTGCATTATCGGGCGGCGAAAGAAATGTAAGCTCATATCGGCATGGCTTAAAAACCCTATGCGAGCCATATGCTGCATTCCTTGCTTGGCGTTGCGAGATTAAATTTCATAAATTTCTCCTTAGATTGCGGCAAAATTTTATCTAGTGCTTTAATTTATAAACTTTCACAGCAGGGCTTAAGATCACAGGCTCAAATAGCTCGGGCCTATATCTTTCAAATACAAAAAGCTGAATG
>ERZ773083.328-NODE-328-length-40723-cov-79.285827_pt1 | contig 40723 bp, 36 predicted proteins | sample MGYA00511465_ERZ773083 | MGnify/ENA primary metagenome ERZ773083 (study PRJEB29015, sample SAMEA2738001) | human oral metagenome | biome: human oral; feature: human-associated habitat; material: dental | place: China | collected 2060 ... | reverse complement strand
GTGCCACTCGCTGTCACCGAGTGCGCGATGGTCGTGCCACTCGCTGTCACCGAGTGCGCGATGGTCGTGCCACTCGCTGTCACCGAGTGCGCGATGGTCGTGCCACTCGATGGCGTCGAGTGGCACGACATTTCCTGACAACTGCGCATATACCGACTTTCGTGCCACACGGTGGCGTCGAGTGCACGATCTGCCTGCCACTCGGTGGCAGCGAGTGGCACACGCGGGCGACAACGCAAGAGTGTACACAAATTGGCTAGAATGGCCCCTCGGTGCCATTTTGGGGCATTTGTGTACACTGTTGGGCTGTGGCACCGTTGTGGGCAGCCGTGGGGACGCAGGAGTGTACACAAATGGGAGGATCGGGCCTCTCCGCGCCGTTTTGGGGCGTTTGTGTACACTGTTGCGACGCGAGTCGCGATACGAATCGCGACGCGAGCTGCGTCAGGTGGCATGAGTGCCTCAACCGCCACGGCGTGCTGGCGGCGCCCCCTCGCTGGCCCCTCTCGCTTGGTCGGGAAGACAGGCTCTGAGCGAGCGGCGCCGCTGCCAGGTTGGCATCTTCGTCGAGGCGTCAACCCACACGAACCCCTGAAGAGCACAAAAAATGGGCCAACGCACTATGGCGTTGGCCCGCGAACGTCTCTGGTGGACCGGCAGGGGTTCGAACCCTGGACCTTGGGATTAAGAGTCCCCTGCTCTACCAGCTGAGCTACCGGTCCCCTTGCACGCAAATGGGGTGGGTAGAGGGGCTCGAACCCTCGACCTACGGAGCCACGGTCCGTCGCTCTGCCAACTGAGCTACACCCACCATGTGCCCACCTCGTAACGCGCTTGACTATCATGCCCAAACGAGGACAACAATGCAAGGGTCAATTGCAAAACTCTTCGTTAGACCACCATTGGGAAGGCGGGCACGTTGCCTGTTCGACTTTTGTGGGTTTTCAAAGCCCTTGCGGACTGGCAGGTACCACCCTCTTCGCTAGAAGCAGCTGCCCTCGAACCCCATGAGTGCGTCGCGAGACGAAACTAAGCGGTAACGTCTTCGCACTTGATGCGCACACGCCAACTGTCTATGCTGATCTCTGGTCGCATTCGACTGCCGCCACACACGCACAAGAAACGCCATCGAGACCTGCATGTCACACGACATGCCACGCCACCGCAAAGGAGCCGGCATCATGAATCCTCAGGACGCACGTTTTCCGAGCGGCGTGGACCGCCGCAGCTTCATCAAAGTCGCAGCACTTGCCTGTGTCGCTCCACTCCTGTCAGGACTTTCCGCCTGCGGACAGACCACCACTTCGTCTAACCCTCCGGCAAGCTCGATAGACGGCTTCGACGGCACCTTTATCGTAGGGTTTGACCAAGACTTCCCCCCATACGGCTACATCGGTGACAACGGACAGCTCACGGGCTTCGACCTCGATCTCGCCCAGGCCGTATGCGAGAAGGAAGGCTGGTCCTACGCACCCAAGCCCATCTCGTGGGATGCCAAAGACGCCCTCCTCAACAGCGGGCAGATCGTCTGCATCTGGAACGGCTTCACCATCGAGGGCCGCGAGGGCGGCTATGCCTTCACTCATCCCTACATGGAAAATCGCCAGGTCATCGTCGTTCGCGCAGGCTCCAACATCAGCGCGCTCTCACAGCTTGGCGGCAAGAACGTCATCACCCAGACCGATTCTGCCGCCTACAACCTGCTGACCGGCGACGGTGCCCAGGCGAAGCTTGGCGCTTCCTTCGCTCAGCTCCAGACCATCGGTGAGTACAATACCGCCTTCATGATGCTCGAGAACGGCTCTGTCGACGCCATCGCCGTGGACTATCCCGTCGCCACATACAACATGAGGGGCAGAGGAGGAAGTTTCATCATTCTGAACGAGGCCCTCAACTCTGAGCACTTCGGCGTGGGCTTCGCCAACACCGAAGCCGGTAAGGCGCTCGCCGCCGCCGTCGAGAAGGACCTCCAGGCACTCGACGCAGACGGCAAGGTCAAGGAGCTCTGCGAGAAGTACGCGGACCAGGGGATCTCGTACGATCTCTGGGTGCTTCCCAAGTCACAGGCATAGGCGCGCTCGCGAACCGACGCGGGTCGAGCACCGCTCCTCTCGGCCGCTACGGGCCAGGTGACGACTCGTCCCTCAAACTGTTCGCTCCCCCTGCTCCTATGATCACCATCTTTGTCATACACAAGGTCAATCAGGTCTGTACGACCTGCCACATCCGACGTTAGGGGTTGCGAGTGGATCTTTCCACCATGTTCGGCATACTTCTGCAGAGTTACGTCACGTCTCTGCAGATCTTTGCGGTCACGCTCGTCGGATCGCTGCCTTTGGGCATAATCGTGGCACTTGGCAGGCTCTCGCGGTTCAAACCGCTCTCGCTGTTCTGCCAGCTTGTCATCTCTATCTTGCGCGGCACCCCACTCATGCTGCAGATGTTTGCCGTTTTCTTTGTCCCATACTATGTGTTCGGCATTCAGAGTGGCCCGAGCTACATATTTGTGGCCGTGCTCATCGCCTTTGTGATCAACTACTCCGCCTACTTCGCAGAGATATATCGCTCGGGCATCCAGAGCATGCCACTCGGCCAGTACGAGGCGGCGGAGGTGCTGGGCTACTCAAAGAGGCAGGCCTTCTTTCGTATCATCCTGCCGCAGGTCATAAAGCGCGTACTCCCTGCCATTGGCAACGAGGTCGTGACGCTCGTCAAGGATACCTCACTTGCCTTCTCGATCGGCATCACTGAGATGTTCACGCAGAGCAGGGCCCTCGTCACGTCCCAACGCAGCATGCTGCCCTTCGCCATAGCGGCGCTCATCTATTGGGTTACCTGCCTGCTCATCGAGCTGTTGATGCGGCTTGTCGAGAAGAGGATGGCTTACTACCATGATTAGGCACGCCAAACCAAAGTTTGACCTCCCCCGCCCCGACGAGAGCTTTGCCAGCTTCATGGGGCTTCCCGCCGTCTATCTGCAAAAAGGCTGTAAGTCGTTTGACGGCAAAGACGTCCTCAAGGATGTGAACCTCCTCATCAACAAAGGGGAGGTCGTCTCTATCATCGGACCCTCCGGCGCGGGCAAGTCAACGCTGCTGCGCTGCCTCACGCTGCTCGATCGCTTTGACAAAGGCGCCTTGTCCTATGGGAACATCGCGGTCTCAAGGGCGGGCGAGGATGGCACCGCCAGCTACGACGAGGCCGCGATGCAACAGGCGCGCATGCGCTTTGGCATCGTCTTCCAGAACTTTAACCTCTTTCCGCACTGGAGCGTCATGCGTAACGTGACCGACGCACCGTGTACCGTGCAGGGACGTCCGCACGAGGACGTCGAGAAACAGGCAACAGAGCTCATCGAGCGCCTCGGCCTCACGGAGCATGCAGACAAGGTGCCCGACGAGCTCTCTGGCGGACAGCAGCAGCGGGTGGCGATAGCCCGGGCCCTATGCATGCGCCCTCGCATCATCTACTTCGACGAGGCGACCTCCGCGCTTGACCCCAAGCTCACAGCCGATATGCACACGCTGATACGCGAGCTCGCACAGGACGGCATGGCCGTGGGCATCGTCACCCACGAGATGGGCTTCGCCCGCGAGGTATCTGACCGCGTGGTCCTTCTCCTTGACGGCCAGATAGTCGAGGAGGGCACGCCCGAGCAGGTCATCGAGAGCCCACAGGACGAACGCACGAGGGCGTTTCTGGCCAAGTCCATCGACTGACGGCCCTCGCCCTCCGTGTGTCGTAAGGCACGCGAGGCATCATCTCCTGCTTTTCAGGAGAAGAGCCGCGATGGTGACAAGAACCCCCAGCGACACGATGGCAAATTCGAGAAAGAAGGTCGTACCCATCTGTTTACCTCTGTATTCGATACACGCGTTCGTATTTGATGACTACCACGGCCCAAAGCGGCGAGCGCTGCCGAGAAAGCCGGACGGTGTCAGCCTAGCATATCGTTCAGGTACAAACGCACTCATCTGCAGGGCAATGAGGATTACCTTTCTGTGGCTGCACAGTGCTGGCCGACGCGGCAATGGACATTGAGTGAAGGGTAACGAGCGGGGTAAAATCCCACCACGTAAGTAGGATTTGATTCGCTCGCAGGCGTGACCATGTCGCGTTGTGCGCAGGAAAGGAAACCATGCCCGACAAGCTACTCACTATCTCCGGTCTCTCCGCAGGCACCGAGGAGAAGCCTATCCTCCATGACATCGACCTTTCGGTAGGCGCCGGAGAGACACACGTCCTCATGGGTCCTAACGGTGCCGGCAAGTCGACGCTCGGACGCGTCATCATGGGCGATCCAAGCTATGAGGTCTCGTCCGGCTCCATCCTCTTCGAGGGGGCAGATATCACCGACCTCAGTCCCGACAAGCGCTCGCTCGCTGGCATCTTCCTCAGCTACCAGGCTCCCGTCGAGGTTCCGGGAGTCCCTCTGTACAGTTTTCTTCGAACCATCTGCCAGATGCGCCCAGAGCTCAAGATGAACGCCCGCACCTTTCGCGAGCGGGTCGGCGAGATCGCAGAACAACTCGACCTCGACGAGAGCTTTCTCACCCGCGAGCTCAACGTGGGCTTCTCGGGCGGCGAGAAGAAAAAGCTCGAGATGTTGCAGCTCCTGCTGCTCCGTCCCAAGCTAGCCATCCTAGACGAGACGGACTCGGGCCTCGATGTCGACGCCCTTGCCATCGTATCGCGCGGCATCAGCGTCTACCTCACGTCATGCAGCGGCTCCCTCCTCATGATCACACATAACACCCGCATCCTCGAGAGGCTCGACGTTGACCACACGCACGTCATAGTCCGAGGCTACATGGTTGCCGAGGGACCCGGTCAGCTCATCGAGCAGATAGACCGTGAGGGCTTTGAACGCTATGAGACGATCCTTCGAGCGAAAGAGGACTCCCTCCCCGGGGGTGACGAGTAGCGATGCCACGGAAGAGGACGCAGGTCGAAGACGTCGACCGATCGATGTATGACTTCGTGATGCCGGAGGACAACGTCGAGCGCTATGCTGACGGCCTCACCCCCGAGCTCGTGAGGATGATCTCCGCGAAGCACAACGAGCCCTCATGGATGCTCGACTTGCGCCTCGAGGCGCTCGAGCGCTACCATGACATGCGCATGGCCAGCAACTGGGGTCCTGACACATCCAGCTTGGACATGGACCACATCTCGAACTACGTGGCCCCCAAGACCAAGGTCTCGAACAGCTGGGACGATGTGCCCGCTGACATCAAGAATACCTTTGAGCGCTTGGGCATCCCGGAGGCGGAGCGCAAGAGCCTGGCAGGTGTGGGGGCCCAATACGACTCCGAGATCGTCTACCACAACATGCGAGACGAGGTCGCCAAGCAAGGTGTCGTCTACACCACCATCGAGGACGCGATGCGAGGCGAGTACGAGGGCATCATACGTGAGCACTTTAGCAAGCTCATCCCCATCACGCTCCACAAGTTTATGGCTCTGCACTACGCGGTGTGGTCGGGAAGCTCCTTTGTCTACGTCCCCAAGGGCGTGACCCTTCCCTTCCCCCTGCAGAGCTACTTTCGCCTCAATGCGGCAGGTGCTGGGCAGTTCGAGCACACGCTCATCATCGTGGAGGACGGAGGCGATCTCCATTTCATCGAGGGCTGCTCGGCACCCAAGTACAATGTGGCAAACCTCCATGCCGGCGCCGTCGAGATCTTCGTAGGTGACAGGGCGCGCTGCCGCTACTCCACCATAGAGAACTGGTCCAAGAACATGTACAACCTCAACACCAAGGTCGCCGTCGCGGGACACGACTCCAGCGTGGAGTGGGTGTCGGGATCCTTCGGAAGTCATATATCCTACCTGTATCCCCACACGATCCTGAAGGGAGACCGTAGTAGGTGTGAGTTCACCTCGATCACGTTCTCGGGTGCGACGCAGGACCTCGACACGGGCTGCAAGGTGACGGTAAGGGGCAAGGACTGCTCCTTGGCCGTAGACACCAAGTCCATCTCGAAGGACGGCGGCGGCAACACCTTTCGCTCGGCGGTGATCATCGACAAGCATGCGGACAACGCGCACGGGACCGTCTCGTGTACCTCCCTCATGCTCGACGACCTCGGGCGCTCCGACACGATCCCCTTCATGGACATCCGCAATCGCTCTGCCCAGATAGGCCACGAGGCCACCATCGGTCGCATATCGGACGAGACCATCCTCTACCTCATGAGCCGCGGCTGCTCGGAGTCCGAGGCGAAGACCCTCGTCGTCAACGGCTTTGCCAACCCGATCTCAAAGGAGCTCCCGATGGAGTATGCCGTTGAGATGAATAACCTGATCAAGCTCGAGATGGAAGGAGCGATCGGATAATGGCCGAAGAAACCGCCCCGACCATGGCCCTCGAGCACGTCAACGTGCCGCCGATGCAGACGTGGAACTACCTTCACGCCAACGACACGTCCCTCACCGTTCCCGTCCCCAAAAGCACGGGAGCCGTCTTGGGCAGGCTCCCCAAGCTCTTTAATCGCCTCGACTGCGCCATTGGCAAGGACGCCGAGACGTGGGCCAGCAACTCGTCAGATGAGTCGCGCTACGTCGAAGTTCCCGCCCTCACCGAGCGAGACGAACCCATCGTCATCGACGTGTCGTGCGACAAGGGCGAGGCCCACGACACGGGCATCATATTTCGAGAGGGATCGAGAGGGACCGTCGTGATCTGCTCACACGGGACGAACGACTCTGCTAAGACGACGTCTGCCTCGCTCACCCGCATCATCGCGAAGAGAGGCGCCGAGTTCGAGCTCATAGAGATCGTCGCCACCACCGACTCCCACCAGCACCTGGATGGAATCGGTATCGAACTGGACGAGGGGGCCCACGCCAGCGTGAGGCAGTACTTTCTCGGTGGGAAGAAGGTCGTCGCGGGCATCGCCACGGACCTAAGGGGAGACAACTCTCGCATCGACCTCTCTGGTCGCTACTACGTCTGTGGCCAAGAGGAGCTTGACGTCAACCAAGTCGCCCACGCGCGCGGCCTCAACACCTACGAGGAGATGCTCACAAGCGGCTTCCTTGGTGACCAGGCCAGAAAGACCCTACGGATGACCATCGACTTGATCCACGGATCGAGTGGCTCGAAGGGCAACGAGGCCGAGACCGTCATGGGTTTTGGGCCTGACGTTGTGAACAGGACACTTCCCGTCATCCTGTGCGACGAGGACGACGTCCAGGGAAACCATGGCGCCACCATAGGGGGCATCAGCCAAGACCAGGTGAGCTATCTTGCCGTGCGCGGCCTGAGCGAAAAACAGGTAGACGAGCTGCTTGTGCGGGCCCTCTTCGATGACGCCGCCATCAATGCCGTCACCCCCGCCGCCCGCACAGCCGTGCTCGAGCGTGCGGCCCAAGTGCTGGGAGACGAGGTCGCCAACGACATCACAGAGGGCCTCGGCCTTGAGACTGAGAAAGGGTAGGTATCCGATGTCTACCAAAGCCCAGCTGAGCGATATCGAACAGAATCCCTGTAGGGATGACTTCCCCCTTCTTGCGGCACACCCCGAAATGGTCTTTCTTGACAGCGCCGCCACCTCACAGCGACCTGCGTCTGTACTTGACGCGCAGAGGGCCTTCTACGAGACCATGAACGCCAATCCCCTACGCGGTCTCTATCGCCTCTCGATCGACGCGACCGATGCCATCGAGAGGACGCGTGCCCATGTGGCACGCTTCATAGCTGCCGTGGATGAGGGTGGCCACCCACAGAAGGAGCAGATCGTCTTCACGCGCAACACGAGCGAGTCACTAAACCTGGTGGCAAGCTCACTCGGCCGCACGATCCTCTCTCCCGGCGATGAGGTCGTGATATCGATCATGGAGCATCACTCGAACCTCATCCCTTGGCAACAAGTCTGCGCAGCCACAGGCGCTCATCTTGTCTACCTGCGCTTGGACGATGACTTCAACATCTCGCAAGACGAGCTTGAGGCCAAGGTGGGGCCACGGACCAAGATCGTCTCGCTGACCCAAGTCTCGAACGTCCTCGGCACGCAAAATGACATCGCAGCTGTCGCGCGGCGCGCCCACGAGATGGGTGCCTACCTGGTGGTCGATGGTGCCCAAGGCGCGCCTCATGTCAGGTCCAGCGTACGTGAGATGGGCTGCGACCTCTACGCCTTCTCGGCCCACAAGATGATGGGTCCCATGGGCGTGGGCGTCCTCTGGGGCACGGCCGATGTCCTTGAGCTGATGGCACCCTTCCTAACTGGTGGAGAGATGATAGACTCCGTGACGGAGACCGATGCCGTCTGGGCACCCGTCCCACAGAAGTTTGAGGCAGGTACGCAGGATGCGGCGGGTATCTACGCCTTTGATGCAGCCCTCAGCTATCTAGAGGGCCTTGGCATGGAGGCAGTCGAGCGCCGCGAGCGCGAACTTGCCCGCTACCTTACCGAGCGCCTTGCCTCCCTCGACTTCGTTGACATCATCGGAACTAAGGACGGCAGCCGCCATGTCGGTGCTGTCGCCTTCAACGTGCAGGGGGTTCATCCGCACGACGTCGCGTCTCTCTTGGACGGCTCGAACGTCTGCATCCGTGCGGGACACCACTGCGCGCAGCCTCTCCTTGCCTGGCTAGGCGTACAAATGGGCAGCACCTGCCGCGCAAGCGTCGCGCTCTACAATGACAGGTCTGACATCGACCGCCTGGTCGAATCCCTCAAGTTTGTTTGGGGTGTCTTCAATGGATAAGCGTCCTGCCGGAGTAACCGGCCTCTACAACGCCGAGTTCATGGACCACGTCCAGTACCCGGACTACAAGTACCGAATGGAAAACGCCACCCACACGCACGAGGGCGTAAACCCATCGTGTGGCGACGAGCTCACATTTTACCTGCGCATGGCTGACGATGGCACCATAGGTGAGACCTCCTACGAAGGGCACGGGTGTGCCATCAGCCAGGCATCGGCAGACATGATGAGCGACCTCATGGTGGGAAAGACGCCATCGGAGGCGATTGGGCTTTGCAAGCTCTTTGGCCAGATGGTTCGCGGCGAAGAGACGAAGGATGACAGACTCGACGTGCTAGAGGACGCAGCCATGCTCAAAGACATCTCACATATGCCCGCGCGCGTCAAGTGCGCCGAGCTCGCATGGCGCACGCTCGAGGAGATGCTTGAGGCAGCAGATCCCGTGACGGAGGGTGTCAGCGTAAGGGGGGGCTGAACCATGGGCGGGATGTTCTCTACAAAGGGACGCTATGCCTTACGCGTCATGGGAGACCTCGCGTCCCATGATGGATGGGTGTCGCTCGGCGACGTCGCCAAGCGGCAGGGCATCTCGCGCAAGTACCTCGACCATGTTGTGTCCCTCATGCATCGTGCGGGGTATGTCAAGAGCAGGCGTGGCAAGAGCGGTGGATATTGCCTCACGCGAAAGCCAGAAGAGTATACGCTGGGCATGATCTTGCGGGCTGCTGAGGGCTCGCTCGCCCCAGTCGCCTGCCTGGACTGCACCAGCGACGAGCTCTGCCCCCAGATCGAGAACTGCCCCACCGTCAACATATGGCGAGACCTCAGTGCCGTGACGGCCGAGTTCCTTGATGGGCATACCTTGGCGGACATCATAGCTAAGGACCCATCGGCACAAGACGAAGAGACAGTCAACTCAGCTCATAGGCTATGCTAGTGGTCTTCTTTGCGATCGCTTGCATTCCCTCCGGAAGAACCACATCTTCGTGACCTATACTCCTGTGTACGACATGCCGGTTCGGGGGATCGAGCCTGTATGGCATGAACCCTCTTTGGGCTTGACCCTCCATATCGCACGACATCTGCAGCACGTTCGCACAACATGACACATGAGAGGCAGTGAACTCATATGAACGGAACCATGCTTCAGGGATTTTCCTGGCACCTACCTGCCGACAATAAGCATTGGGAGCGCCTACGCAAGAACGCCAAGGCCTTTGCGGCCGTCGGCATCACTAGTATTTGGCTCCCGCCCGCCTACAAGGGCCAAGCTGGTAAGGATGATGTGGGATACGGCGTCTACGACACCTACGACCTCGGAGAGTTTGACCAAAAAGGTAGCGTTCCCACTAAGTATGGTACCAAGAAGGAGTACCTGGCCGCCATACGGGCGCTCAAGAAGGCAGGTATCCAGGTACTTGCCGACATCGTCTTGAACCATCGCATGGGCGCGGACGAGTCCGAACAGGTTCAGGCTGTCGAGGTCGACCCAGCCAATCGCAATGAGGACAGCTCCGAGGAGCAAACCATCACCGCCTGGACGCGCTTCACCTTCCCGGGGCGCAACGGCACCTACTCCGACTTTGTCTGGGACCACAGCTGTTTTCATGGCTGCGACTACGACGTCGCCACAGGTCGCAACGCCATCTTTCGCTTTGCCGACAAGCGCTGGGACCCCAATGTCACGCGCGAGCGGGGAAACTACGACTACCTCATGGGCGACGACGTGGACGTAACCTATCAACCTGTCTTCGACGAGCTCGTACGCTGGGGCGAGTGGTATACCTCGGCCTGCAACATCGACGGCTACAGGCTGGACGCCGTGAAGCACATAGAGCGTAACTTCTACCGCGACTGGCTCGCCCGGATGCGTGAGGACAGCGGCAAAGAGCTCTTTACCGTCGGTGAGTACTGGTCAAGCGACGTGGAGGAGCTCACGGCCTATCTTGGTGAGGACAAGCCCATGAGCCTCTTTGACGTACCGCTCCACTACAAGCTCTACCAAGCGTCCTGCTCAAACGGCGACATGGACCTCTCGACGCTCTTCGAGAACACGCTCGTCATCGCCGACCCAACCCACACCGTGACCTTCGTCGAGAACCACGACACCCAACCCGGCCAGGCCCTACAGTCCTTTGTCGAGCCTTGGTTCAAGCCGAGCGCCTATGCCTGCATCCTGCTTCGCGAGGCAGGCTATCCCTGCGTCTTCTACGGCGACCTTTATGGCATGCCTAACGGGGGCAACATACCCGCCGTCGCGGAGCTTCCGCTCCTGATGGAGATCCGCCGCCGCTTCGCATACGGCGAGCAACGTGACTTCCTCTCGAGTCCCGACGTCATCGGCTGGACGCGCGCAGGTGACGCCGAACACGACGCAAGCGGCGTGGCGGCCATCCTCACCGATCGTAGCGAGTCACAGCTCACGATGGAAGTTGGCAACGAGCATGCCGGCGAGACCTGGCGCTGCGTCATCGGCGAGGAGGATGACGTGTCCATTGCTGATGACGGTACGGCGGTCTTCAAGGTGAGTGCAGGCAAGCTCTCGGTCTATCTGCCCGAGACGGCCATCAAGACGCTCAACTGCGATAGCAGGGCACTACATAGAGCGCGGGCACGCGCCATCGATCCCTCACCTGCGGCATAAGTCTGAGGTCGAGCGCGTGGGACCTGAGACGCGCAACCGGCGCGCGACGAGCGCCCCTACGGGCATACCCACCCGATCGCGGCCTTTCTGGCCTACCTGTTCTCGATGCTGCCCACATTCTTGATCAGGATCGACACCCTGCCCTGCGCATCGGCCATGAACTCGATGTAGGTGTCATCGGCCGCATACTCGCTCGGAAAGCTGATCTCGATACCCGTGTCTGTCCTGATCCTATGGCTCTTGGCAAGTCGGTTCGCCGCAGAGCGATGCATGGGAACCTCCTCGGGCAGTTGCTCGTCGCGGACGGTCTGTTCGTAGCGTTCGGCGAGCTCGGGCCTCTCTGTAAACACCTGCCTTCCCACCTCTGAGGGCAAGAGAGACTCGTCCCGCTCGGCGCTCGATGTGACCACGCGCTTGGCCTGCGCCACGGCTTGGGCCGAACTCATGCCGTGCCCATCGGCGACCTCTTCCACGATGCGCTCTATCGCCTGTACAACCTCCCTGGTAGAGGCCTGTGCGCTGCAGCCCAAAAGTCGATCAGAGATGAGCTGCAGCGCACTTCCTGCCTGCCTTCGCTCCTTGTCATGGAAGTCCACGCTGCCTGTCTTAAGATTCACCAGCAGATACGAGTCGATCCTCTGCGTGGGACTGGGCAGAGTCGAGTCTTGGCGCAGGATGTCATTGGAGGCAACACCCGCATCGTCGAGACTCAGCTCATGCACAAAGGCCTGTCTGCGGGGCAACAGCGCCGCCGCAAGGAAGCGCTCCGAGAGATCCTTGGCATCCCTCGACGGGGCTGCGGTGGCCACAGTCGTCGCGCCCTGCTCTTTGCTCGCACCATCAGCGCGCCTTCCCATGTCGCTCGTGTCCGTGAAGTCCGCTACGAGCAGGTCACACTGCTCAAGGTCATCGCAGCGTCTGAGTTCCTCCCACATGAAGCGCGCCAGCTGCTGAGAGAACTCTATGAAGCTGACAGGATCCCCCCGTACGTAGGCCTTGAGGGCAGCGCCAAACGAACTCTGGTCCGAGAGCTCGCCATGGCGACTCTCTGGAGACGCGACGAGCTTGCGCAGGCTGCGCTGGACGTATGACTTCACGCTGCGACTACCCAGATCGAGCTCGCGCTCGCTCGGATAGTCCGACCCTCCCTCAAAGTCGAAGGCGTGCAAAATGGCATGATCTATGTGCATCATGGGCATATCACCGTAGCTCTCGCTCGCCGACAGGGCATCTAGCATAGCGCAACGACCATGCAAGCTGCCTGTAAGGGCGCCCGGCGGAAAGGAGAACAGGCGACGGGCGAGCGCATGACAAAGACGGCAGGTCAGCTGCGGTGGGCAGGACCAGGAGCGAACACGCCGACCTCACAGTCGCCGTGCGAGGAGCGAGACGGTTCTCTTGCCCGAATCTCCTGACGCACCATGGCGCATCTCAATGATGCCGAGGCCCTGGACCTTGAGAAAGTCAAGGTCAAAGTCGTCATCGACAACGGCAAAGCAACCCTGGGCACCAGCTCTCGCAAAGATGTCGAGCGTGTCGTCAAAGAGCCTCTTCCCAATGCCCCTCCCCGCGAACTGCGGGTGGACGACAAGTAGATTGAACTCGGACTGCGCGGTAGCGTACCCACGCGAGATGAACACGTCCGCAACTGTATACATGCGCAGCTTGCTGAATAGTCGCTCCTCGATTCTGATGCCACCGAGCTTGGCGCGCTTGCGGGCGACCGCCATGGTGTCCTTGAAGCGTTGGTCCCACTCTTCGTTTACCACGAGTCTCTCGTTTGGGTAGATACCCCCGAAACAGGCACCCACGACCCTCTCGCCCGTGACGGCGACGCGGGCTACCCCAGAGCGTCGCAAGGCGCCGACCGTCATGACGCGACCGAAGACGATGCGATCGTATATGCCCTCGACACCCCCATACCAGGCACGGACGCAAAGATCGGTCACCGCGTCGAAGTCGCCATCCCTGAAGGGACGATGACGTATCTGGCAGGACTTGGAGGGCATGGCATTTCCTTTAGACATAGGCGCTATTGGCCTAACAGAGGGATGGGCAAGACGGGTATCCAATATTTGAAGAGAGGAATTCTATGTAAAGAACAGCTCGAAACGTGCGCCGCAAACACCCGCTACGCGATGTTGCGCCGCCTGAACTCAAGGATGCCATCACAGGCAGGGGACCGACGCGCGCCATGCCGGGGGACCTCGCTGGAAAGCAGCCTCACGCCATGCGTCCTGAGGCTCTCTGGCACCTTGCGCGTCTTGAACCAACCGCAGGTAAGGCAGGATTCCACTGCATAGTCATCGCAGTGCGTACCCTCCCACTTAGTGATGGAACCACAAGCCGGGCAGAAGCGCACACGGCGCGCAAGATCGAGGAAGTAGGCGTTTCGCAGCGGCAACACATGAACTCCCCCGGTGAGCGAAACCTTTCTCATGTGCAGCATCGCCATGACAGCCATCCTTCCTGACGCGGCGTAACAAGGACATAACAATCATCTCACAGCTATGGTATCCGATGCACGCAGGAAGGAACCATCAAAGCCCTGAATGGATATTTTTTCTCGATATATGGCATAGACAAAGAAGTGAACGGGGGCTGGGGTCTTGGGCTCGCTAGAACAGGCAGGACTCGATGATCTCTGTGCCGCGCAAGACGTCCAACCACTCTTCGGGGATGGAGGTTGCCCCGTAGATCGTACCAGCAAGGGCACCAGCCACCGCAGCCGTCGTGTCCGTATCATCGCCGAGGTTCACGGCGGTAAGGACGCAGTCGCGATAGCTCTGCGTCGTACCCACGCACCAAAGAGCTGCCTCATAGGTGTCGCGCACGAAACCGCCCGAGCGAATGCGCCTGCGGGGCGTCTCGCCATGCTCGGCGACAAGACGTGCGTGCAGGGCGACGGGATCGGCGATAGCCTCGCGTAGCACGTGCACGAACTCGACACAGGTCTCGTAGCTCACGTGGTGAGCATGCGTGATGCCGCTGACGTCTCGCACCTCGTCGTCGGTGGCATCGCAGAAGGCGAGCGGAGCTATGCGCATAAGCGAGCCGTTGCCGTTGTCCCACTCGCCCTTCATGCCATGACCGGCCTGCAGCGCGCTCGAGGTGGTGCACCCCACATCGAAGACGCCGTCGATGGCGTAAGATCCCATGCGAAGCCACGCCTCGAAGCGCAGGCGCATGTCATCCACGTCAACGCGACCGCAGGTCTTGATGGAGTCGCAGGTCGCGAGCATCATCGCGCTGTCATCCGACCAGGTGCCCGCCGGTTGTGCATGGGAGCCTCCGCCAGTCATGCCCGTGCACTCGAAGCTATCGCGCTCGCGAAACTCAAAGGGCACGCCAAGCGCATCTCCCACCGCCTCACCAAGGACGGCGTCTCTGAGCTCGCGCGGACGTGTGGTATCGATGGCGGGTGGGGCGACTGCGTCTGACACGGGACCTCCTCTGCTCGGAATATATGATAACCACTTTAGCAGGAGTGATGGACAGGGGGCTGCTGTCGGCGGCAAAACCTCAGCTTGGGCACCTCGTCAAGCCCCCGCGCCCTCCGACACGGCGTGTGGTTGACCCAGCGAGAACGTCTCGGCACCGAGCAACTTTGCGTCATCTGGCAGATGCGACGCCACGAGCAGCGGCCTCCCGCCAAGATACCTCAGGACGAAGCCCGCCGCTCGCCTGTGGGAGCCCTCGTCGAGTGAGGCGAAGGGCTCATCCAAGAGCACGGCCTCAGAGCGATATGCCAAGGCACGTGCGAGCTCAACGCAGCGTCGCTGGCCTCCCGAGAGCTGCCGGACAGGCAGGTGGAGCAGGCCCTTGGGCAGAAGCTCGACCAGAAGGGCCCGAGCCTTGCCGCGATCGATCGTAGCCCCCGCGACAAGGAGCACGTTGTCGATGGCGTCGAGCCCCTCGATCAGGCGCACCTCCTGCCAGACGGCGGAGATCCGCTCGCAGGCCCGCACGCATCCCCCAAGAGGCGAGAGCTCGCCGAGGACGGTGCGAAGCAGGGTCGTCTTACCCGCCCCCGAAGCATCGTCCAAAAGCACCCGTGACCCCATGCCAAGCTGTAGGCTCACATGCTCGGCGACGACGGTGCCCTCGTAGCCAAGTGTCACGTCATCCAGCTCTATACGTCCGTCCTGTGGGATACCAGCTGCGTCGCGCGTCCGACGTCGCCCCAATCCCATGACACTCGCGCGAAGCGACAGGGGTCCTGTTAGTTCCAGCACAGCGAGAAACGCTCGCTCGCAGAGAAACGCCGCAAGCACCACGATGATGGTCCAAGCAAAGACGTCGCTGGTCTCAAGCAGGAGCTTGGCCTGGTAGATCCTCTCCCCAACGCTTCCTGCGGGCGTTCCCACAACCTCGGCGGCAATACCTGCCTTCCACGCCATGCCGCAGGCATTCTTGGAGGCAGCGCGTACGTACGGGAGCGCCTCGGGCCACCCGAGCGCCAAAAGACATCTTGGACGGCTCACACGAAGGCGCTCGAGCATCCCTGCCACCTTGGCATCAACGTTTTCGAGTCCCTCGACCACCGAGAAGTAGAGGGCGGGAAAGATCGCCAAGAACACCACAATCCACGAGACGGAAGTAGCTCCCACCCAGATGAGCAGAAGCACGATGATGCAGACGACGGGAACGCTCTTGAGCATCGATACGGCGGGTGCGACAAGCTCGTGCATAGTCCGCGATACGTGAGAGACAATACCCAGCACAACAGCGCAGGAAAAGCCAAGCAGAAATCCAAGGGTGATCCTGAGCGCCGTGATGCCGACGGTCGACACGAAGCGCGAGGAACGGATGACCCCGCCAAGCGCCACCAGCGTACGCACAGGCCCAGGCAGCAAAAGCTCGCTGTCCATGGCAAGGCTCGCAAGTTGCCACAGTGCCAGCCAGATGGCGACAGCGACAAGCCTGCGTACGCCGCGTGCACGCCTAGGCGTGGGAGGGTTGGCCCTCTGCCCCAAGGCTAGCCTACGTGGTAGAAGTCATCTGCGGGCAACGCCCCGCCCACGGAAGCCGCATCCGCGTCAAAGAGCACCTGCAGGTAGCCGTGCAGGGCGGCCTTCATCTCGTCTCCCGTGATGCAGACCAGGTGACAGCCTGGGATGGCCCTCTCGACCACCTCCTCGCTGTCGAGGATGCCTGCCGAGACCACGAGCGGGGCCACAGCCTTGGGGTCGGTGTTCGCCGCTTGGACGGAGTCGGCATGCTCCCGGATAAAGCTTTGGACGGCGTCGGGATGCTCGTTGAGGAAGGATCTCTGCACGATGGTCACGCCTTGGACGAGCTTTGACCCATCATCGTTGAGCCTGCCCCACAGCTCAGTGAGATCGATGGATGCCTTGAGTTTGGCATTCTTGGTCGTAGCTACGGTCACGAAGGGTTGGGGAAGGATGCCGATCGCGCTCTCGTCGCCCATGAGCATGCTCACTACCTCGGCATGCTCGCTCTTGTACTCCAACGTCACGGACGAGGCGATGCCTGCCTTGTCGAGCAGCTTCCTCATGGTGTACTCGGGGCTCGCACCTTTGCCGGAGAGGTAGACGGTATGGCCCGACAGGTCGGCAAACTCCCTGATGTCGGCATTAGCCGTGACGACAAAGAGGACGCCGAGGGTGTTGATGTCGATGACAGAGACGCCGGCATCGGTCTTGTTGTAGAGGACGGCCGCCGAGTTGGACGGGACGAGCGCGATGTCAAAGCCACCCTTGGCAACCTCGGGGATAACCTCGTCGGGCGAGCTTGCGACCTTGAAGTCGTAGTGGTTCTGCGTCTCGCCCTTGTTGGCCTTGTCCATGAGCGAGGCAATGCCGATAGACGTCGGACCCTTGAGCGAGGCGACCTTGATGGTGGTGGCCTTATCCTTACCATCAGAACCCGACTGGTCGGCCGAGCCCCCCGATGATTGGGGTGTACCCTGCTGGCCCGAGCATGCCGCAAGCCCGAGCGATAGGGCAAGGCCGAGCGACGCTCCCACTGCCTCGCGCCTGGTCAGAAAACGTGCGTTTCTCGCTGTCATCTACTCTCCACCCTTCCTCATGCTGGTCTTGACTATGGCTCTACAGCACATGGACGTCGTCTGGCGCGAAGGAGAGGAAGGCCTGCTCTCCCACCTCGTAGCTGCGCCTATTCTTGGGATTGAACTCCGTGACCTTCACCAGATGCTTTCCGCAGCGCAGCTGGTAGTCCTGGTAGTGGCCCATGAAGCGCGAGAGCGTGACCTCGCAGGGCATCACGCCCGCCTCACCGACATGCGCGGACTCGGGGCGCAGCACGAGCGTCACCTCATCACCGGTCGCCCTGCCGTTGACGCCCTCGACAGGCACGCTCTGCCCCTCGATGAGCGCGACGCCAGAGTTACCTGACACGCTCTGAAGGGTCCCGTGCAGGAAGTTGGACTCACCGATGAAGTCAGCCACGAACTCGTCTTGGGGGTGGTAGTAGACCTCCTTCGGACTGCCAACCTGGTCCACGAGCCCCCTCTTCATAACGATGATGCGATCCGAGAGGGCCATGGCCTCCGACTGGTCGTGCGTCACGTAGATGGCGGTAATGCCAGCCTCCTGTTGGATGCGGCGAATCTCGCTGCGCATGTCCACACGCAACTTGGCGTCCAGGTTCGAGAGGGGCTCGTCGAAGAGCAGGACGCCAGGCTCGATGACCAAGGCGCGCGCAAGGGCGACGCGTTGCTGCTGTCCCCCCGAGAGCTGGTTGGTCATGCGCCTCTCCATGCCCTCAAGGCCGACGAGTCCCAGGATGTGGCTCACCTTCTGCTCGATGGTCGCCTTGTCCATCTTGCGCAGCCTGAGGCCGTAGGCGACATTGTCAAAGATGTTGTAGTGTGGCAGCAGGGCGTAGCTCTGAAAGACCATGGCCGTGTCGCGCTTGTTGGGCGTGAGTGCGTTGATGGCCTCCCCTCCCAGGTAGACCTCACCCTCGTCCGGGCTCTCGAAGCCCGCCACCATACGCAAGATGGTGGTCTTCCCGCAACCGGAGGGTCCCAGAAGCGTCACGAACTCGCCCGGTCCAATGTCGATGGTAGCGTCACGAACAGCGTAGAAGTCCTTGCCGGTCTTGGGGTCCTGATAGATCTTCGAGATATGCTCCAGGCGAACGCCCTTCTTCTCTTTGGACATGCTATGCCTCCTCGTTGGCGGACTCAAGCCTCGCACTTGTGCCAAAGCGTCTGATGGCAAGGTTCATAAGGGCCACGGCACCATAGGTGATGCAGATGAGGACCGTCGCGAAGGCGCACGCGACGCCGTAGGCGCCCTTCTCGGCGAACTCGTTGATCTGTACCGTGATGAGCAAAAACTGTGGGGTCACGAGCAGGATGATCGCCGAGATGGCGGTGATCGAGCGCACAAACGAGGTCACGAGGCCAGAGAGGAACGAGTCCTTGATGAGCGGCAGCGTGACGGTCATGAAGACCTGCAAGGAATTGGCACCCATGTCATAGGCGGACTCCTCGATGGACTTGTCTATCTGGCGCAGGGCAGATATGCCCGAGCGCGTGCCCGTGGGCAGCGACCTCACGATGAACACGATGATCAGGATGGCAGCGGTACCGTAGAGCCCCTGAAGAATGCCCGTATGGAAGATACCTCCCGAGAAGCCCCTGATGTAGCCCACGCCCAAGACGGTTCCGGGAACCGCCATGGCCAGCATCGACACGGCCTCGATGAAGCCGCGGGAACGGAATCTGCGCTTGACCACGAGGTATGAGATGACCATGGAGAGCAGCGCCGTAATGGGTGCGGCAATGAGAGAGAGCAGGAAGGAGTCACGAAACGCCTGGAAGCCGTGGTGCATGGTGAACATCTGCTGGAACCACTTGGTCGTGAGCGTGAAGTCGTAGCCCCAGGTCTTGAACAGCGCGCCGAAGGGCACGCATATGTACATGAGCACGACGAACAGCGCCACTGCGGCGCAGAGGATCGAGAGCGGGATGCGCACGGAGTTGTCGGTGATGAGCATGCGCGCGCGACTCGCCTTGCCCGTGAGCGTCGCCGTCGCGCGGGCCTCGAGCACGTACTTTTGGACGACAAACATCGCAAGGGTGATGAGAAGGAGCACCACGGCCATCGCGGCAGCTCCCTGCTTGTCATAGGCGCCGGTGATCTGCAGGTAGATGGAAGTCGCCAGCGTGTCGAAGGAGCCACCTATGAGCATGGGGTTGGCAAAGTCGGCGATGGACTCGATGAAGGTCACGAGGAAGGCGTTGCCAATGCCCGGCAAAACGAGCGGCAGCGTGACGGAGGTGAACACCTTCCAGCGCGACGCACCCATGTCGCGCGCGGCCTCCTCGAGCGAGGGGTCGATGTTCTTCAGGAGGCCCTTGAACATCATGTAGCACACCGGGAAGAAGGTCATCGTCTGCACAAGCGCTATGCCCCAGAAGCCGTACACGTTGTTGTCGTAGATACCCAACATATGACGGGTGATGATGCCTGCCTTGCCAAAGAGCATGATGACCGAAAGTGACAGCACGAAGGGCGGCGAGACCACCGGAAGCAGGGAGACCAGCTTGAAAAGCCCACTCATGAGGCGACTCTTGAGCTGCACGTACTCCTCAACATAGGCGAAGAGCAGACCGATGAGGGCGGCGGCCACGCCCACGAACAGCCCTAAGGACAGCGTGTTGGTGATAGCCGTGTCAAAGGTCGGCATGGCCAGCACACGAGCGAATACGTCGAGCGTGGGACCATGCTCGCCCACGACGCTGTCCACCATGAGGATGGCGAGCGGATAGAGGATGAACAGCGTGAGGAAGGCGATCAAAACCACGATCGTCGCCACCAGTATGGGGTCGGCCAGCAGCTTGCTGCGATCAAGCCGCGCCCCTTGGCTCTTTGCCACGAGCCCCTCCTTCTTGAGCCCTCAGACTCAGTTGCACTCAGTGTTGATCTTGCGCCACACCCCAAGCGCCCAGGCCAAGAAGAAGCTCGTCCGCCTGGCCTGGGCCATATACGATCATGGCACGTGTGGCAGGCGGACGCGCAACCCCAGCCGACGTGCTGTTGTGAGGCTACTCGGTCTGGAAGCGACTCGTATCGCCCGTGTTCGAGCCGGACTTCGCGAGCGCCTCCATGATGTCCTTCACGTATTCCTCGGTGTGCTCCTTCGCATCTGCGAAGTTATAGTCCATGACGTTGTTGGGGTCAAGACCATACTCATTCACGACCTCGGGCTGCTTAGCGTCGTCGATGACGAGGAACTGGTAGGCACCGACCTTCTGAGCCTCATCCACGCACTGCGGGGAGAGTGCGTACTCAACCCACAGCTTCGCTGCGTCTTGGTGCTTTGCCCCTTTGAAGATGGCCGTGGCACCGACCTCATAGGACGCTCCCGAGGATGGAATCGCCAGGCCGATGTTGCCGTAACCGTTGTCCACTATCTGATAGACGGCGTCATGCAAAAAGCCGATGCCGATGACGCACTCGCCGGTGCCCACGTTCTTGGAGGGACCAGAGCCCGACTTTGTGTACACCGAGACGTTCTTGTCGAGATCGACGAGGTACTTGATGCCATTGTCCAGACCGTACTTCTGGATGACGGTGTTCAGCACGAGCTTGGCAGTCCCTGCGGTGTTATAGTTTGACATCCAGACGAGACCCTTGTACTTCCCGTCGACGAGGTCGGGCCAGTCCTTGGGTGCCTCGAGGCCCTTGCGCTCAAGATCCTCCTTGTTGTAGAAGAAGCCCAAGATTCCCTTGTAGATACCATACCAGTTGCCATCGGGATCGCGAAACGTGTCAGAGATGAGGTGTGAGGCGTTCTTTGCCTGGTAGGGTTCCAGGATGCCCTTCGTGACGGCCACGTTGTAGGGATCGGTCGTCCCGCCAAACCACACATCCGCCGAGGGGTTCCCTTTCTCCTCCTCGACCTTGGACTCGACCTCGCCAGTAGAGAGACGCTGGAAGTCGGTCTTAATGCCAAAGAGTTCCTGGAAGTGCTCGCAGCATCGGGCGAGGTGCTGCTCCTCGCAGGACCCATAGACCACCAAGGCCCCATCCTTCTTGGCGGCGTCGATGAGGTCCTGGGAAGCGACGCGGGATAGATCCTCACCACTGCCGGAGCCCGAAGAGCCACCCTTCCCACCCGAGCCGGAGCAGCCAGCCATCCCAATCGCCGTGGCAGCGGTTGCGGTCGCTGTCAGGAAGTCCCTACGCGTGATATGTCTCATAGCATAACCCTTTCACTTAGCTGGTCTATGGAAACCGAACGAGGCCAGCTTCCCTTTCCAAGCATCGCATGAAACGCAGGTGTCCTCAAGAGGCAAATTTCCTCGAATCGGACGGACGGCAGAGATTGGGCCACCCAGAGGGGGGATGCGGGGGGCGTGGGGGAGCGTGGGGGCGTTAGTGCCCGCCAGCCTGCGGGGCACTAACCCAGCGGCGTTTGCCCAGTTGGCGAGAAAAAGAAGGTACCCGGGAATCTGGCGGGTGGTTCGGGCCGCATCGGGCGGGTGCGCAGGGCAAGTCGCCGTGGCGGTTCGGGCAAGTCGCCGTGGCGGGGGCTGCCGTTCACCCCTCATCTCATACCGTCTACCGATTGTCACTCAGCAAGTGCTCATATATCATCACAAAGCATCATGTTTTGTAGGCGCGCTGGTATATCGCCTCCTTGTAGTGCGCCACGATAGTCCCGCCCGACAGCTATCCTGGTGTTTCACATACCCCGTTTGCATCCCACATGAATGTTGCACAAAACAAGCGGCTAGCCGCGGGTTCTCTCTTCATGCCAGAAAAAGTAGCATGAGGTATGGACATCACATTCTCACATACCACGTCCCTTGCGCTCATTCGTGCCTGGAGACGCAGCCACCCAAAGCAGGGGCCGCCACAGGACCAGACGTTCCATCCAACGTGTACCGGCCGCTCTCGTCCATGGACATCCGCTGAGCTCAAGAGGCGGATGCAGGCGATCGGCATTCAAGAGATACCCGGCGCATGGATGAAGCGTGGTCTTACGGTGCTTTGCAGCGATAAGGCGGGAAGACCCAAGACACAGATCCTGCGCGGACGGGTTTCTCGCCCGAGGCCAAAGGGTCAGTACTTTCTTGAGCTAGCCCCAGCAACATATGTATGTAATGCCGCCCTCACGCTCACGCAACTTACCGAAAGGCTCTCCCTGCCACAGCTCATCAGCCTTGCAACCGAGCTTGAGGGAAGCTATGCGTTGGGACCTTTTGGCATCGCAGGCGAGCAGGCTAACTTCAGCATCAAGCCTTTCGTAAACAAGGACGTGCTACTGCTCCAGCTCCTCCAGCTGCCACAGAGCAGGGCAACCCGACTTGCGACCCACGCGGCTATCCTCTCTCGCCCCAATGCATGGTCTCCTCAGGAGGCGGTGCTTGCTACGATGATCATGCTTTCGCCAGGGGAGGGCGGCTATGGACTCGGTCCCGTAACCTTGAATCCACGTATACAGTCGAGCGACGGACTTCCAATGACTCGCTCGTCCCGTGTACCCGACATCGTGTTTGACGACACGCCTCTCGCTCTTAATTACGATGGAAGTGACCATCTAAACCTCGTCGGACTCGAACGCGCGACCCTTGGCCTTGGCGCAGATCCTGGAAGTTCGCGCATGGCAGCGGTCGTCGAGCAGCTGCGTCAACAGGTTCGTAAGAAGTACGTGGACGATCGGCGACGGGACCGCGACCTGTTGGTTGCTGGACTTGAGGTACCTGTAGTGACCAACGAGGACATTTTTGGAATTGATGCCCTCGATCTGCTCATGGCACAACTCATCGCCCGCCTTGAGCGACTGGTGGGCAGACGGTTCAACACGCAGAGAGCGGCTCTTGAGGATCCACGGCTCACGGCACTCAGAGCACAAACGCTGCAGGAGCTGTTAGCGCGGCACAAAAGCAGGTGAGGCAGATGAGCCGCCGGTCTGCAACCGCCCCTCGACCGTCCGACGCCACCCGGACCGCCCGCCACGGCGGACCGGAACCGCCCGCCAGATTCCCGGGTACCTTCTTTTTCTCGCCAACTGGGCAAACGCCGTTGGGTTAGTGCCCCGCAGGCTGGCGGGCACTAACCGGTTCCGCTTCCACGGCCGCCCAACGCGGACCGGACCGCCCGCCAGATTCTCGGGTACCTTCTTTTTCTCGCCAACTGGGCAAACGTCGTTTGGTTAGTGCCCCGCAGGCTGGCGGGGGGACCTGGCGAACGGAGGCCTGGCGGGCGCAGGCTGGCGGGGGGTTCCGACGGGCAGGTCAAACGTTCTACTAGCCCACCGCACGCCAGCGCCTACTTGCCCTTCGCGAAGAACGCCACCGCTATGCCGTTGGGACCGGCGTGCGTACCGATAGTCGCCCCAATGGAGACCGTCGGCAACTCATCCACATGATCCTCCCAAAGACTGCGGCTATCGCGGATGTACTTGTCGAGCAGGGCCGAACTCATGCCGGAATAGCCGACGGCAAGCGGCAGCGAGAAGTCAACCCCACCTGCGGCTTCGATCTGCTCATTTAGGAGGTTACGTCCGTTCTTGGATCCGCGCGCCTTTCCCAAGAGGATCATCTCGCCATTTTGGCAGGCTAATACCGGCTTGATGGAGAGCATAGCTCCAAGCGCACCGGCAAGCCCGGATACACGTCCACCCTTACGCAGGTACTCAAGGGTGTCGAGCAGCGCGACCATCTGCACGTCACCCCGGCTGCCCTCGATTGTCGTGACGACCTCGTCCAAGCCAGAACCCGCAGCCACCAGGTGGTTAGCCAGCTCAACCAGAATGCGCTCGCCAAGACTCACATTAAGCGTATCGATGACACGGACACGATCTCCATACTCGCCTGCCGCCACACACGCACTCTGATAGGTGCCCGACAGCTTAGAGGATACCGTCATCACAACGGCCTCATCACGCTCACCCAATGCAGACTCAAGCACCTGCGTAAAACCGTACGGCGTGACCTGACCCGTCGTAGGAAGGCTGTCCGACTCGACCAGCATCTCGTAGAAGCGGTCATGTGTGAGGTCAACACCATCCTGATAGGTGACGTTGCCAAAGCTCACAGACATAGGGGCAACGAACACCCCGTTCATTTCGCTCTGACCGATATCAGCCGCCGAGTCGCAGATGATCTTAAGTGCCATGCTGATCCTCCTTCGAGAGAGCCGTTGTCAGCTATGACCAGTGTAGCGCGACCTTAGGCGCGATGAGGCGCAAGTCCCCCGGCGGTCCCGCACACATCCCCACCCTCCCTACTCAATGCCCTCTAGGTTGTCGACAATGGCATCAAGCGCACGATACATAGCCTCACGATCTTCGGGTGACACACCTTCAATCGCATGATTTACGACACTGTCAATGACGCCATCAGACTCGCGCATCGCAAGCATGCCCCTCTCAGTGAGAAGGATTGGCACGCGATAGCCTCTGCACCCCTTCGTCCCCCCGCTCCTCACGAGGCCGCGCTCCCCCAAGTGCGCGAGTATGCGCGAAACAGCTGCTCTGTCCACCCCGATCAGTCGTGCAAGTTCAGCGGAAGTAATGCCCTCGGGGTGCTTTTTGAGGTAGTATAAACACATGGTGTCGCTGCCTTTGAGGCCCATACGTCCCATCTCTTGTCCCTTGATGCGACTGATCTCCTTGTTTGCCAGCGATATGATTCCGACGAAGCTCTCGAATTGAGTGCTCATATGTCTCTTCTCCCATGCGATGATCCAGTCCGACCTAATTGAACGAAGCGCTGTTGCGTTGGCACATCAGCCCTTATACCACAAATACTAATGCGAGACAGGAGTAAAAAGCGTAATGGCAGCCCATGCGAACAACACTAATCGACCCCATCCGCTCGTCGCAAAGCCGCGTCAGACAACCGAGCGGTTACGTAACGCAGGGCAGCACAGCGCGCGAATGGCCACGCCTAAGGCTGAGTCACATGCCAAAGGCACCACCCCTGCACACGCCGCAAAGCCGCACGAGACGGCCACCCATGCCCCATCCGATACCAAGGCCACACACGCCAAGCCCGATGAGGAGCCCAACCGTCACATCGCCAAACGCGTCGCGATCGGTGCTGCCACCATCCTCGCACTCCTCATTGCCTGCTATGGAGCGGGATACGCCTACTTCTCGAGCCACTTCGTGCCGGGAACCACCGTCGACGGCATGGATGCCTCCAACCTAAGCCAAGACGAGCTCGCAGCCAAGATCGACCGAATCGCGGAGACTTGGAGCTCCCACGTCACGGGAAACGGACTCGACCTCACGCTCGCCGAAGGTGACGTGGGGCTCACGGCAGATGGAACCCTAAGGGCCACAGCCGCCAGAGCCGAGGTCGACCCTAAGCGCTGGCCCCTAGAACTCCTCTCCCCCAAGCAGATTGAGACGGGTACGGGTGTGTCGCTCGATGACACGCGGCTGCAAGCGACCATGCAGGCAGCCATCGACACGGTCAACGCCACAGCCGCCCAACCGACTGACGCCTACATCACGTACGATGAGGGTATGGGGGCTTTTGTGATCAGGGACGCCACCATCGGTGGTGTGATAGATGCGACATCCGCGATCGATGCCGTCAAAACAAGTGCGCTCTGCCTCAAACAGAGCCTTGAGCTGGGAGAGGCACAACTGGTCAAGCCCCAACTCACATCCGATAGTCCCGAACTCATCGCGGCACGGGATGCCGCAAACAGAGTTCTCTCGCTTGAAATTCCCCTGACCAAAGGAGGGCAGGAGCTAACGCGCGTCTCCAAGGACCAGATCGCACGATGGGTTAGCGTTGGCGAGGACATGCAACTTGACGTCGATGTGGACGCCATTGACGACTGGGCGAGCGAAAGCCTGAGCGATAAGGTTGCGAGCTCCGATGAGGTCCACGATTACGATGTCGACAGCACGTCCGTAGCGTCGAGCATTGCTGACAACCTGCATCGTTGTGCCGCAGACACCATTGAGATCCCCTTGGCCATCACAGGCGAGAGACCTGCCGAATCAGAGGGGGCACGCGAGCGTGGGCGCCATATCGACATCAACCTCTCGACACAGTACGCGCGCTTCTACGGCGGTGATGGCACGGTCATCTGGCGCAGCTACCTTGTCTCGGGCAACACCAGCAAGAGGCATGGTACGCCCACCGGCGAGTATTCCATTCTCAACAAGGCAACTAACCAGACCCTTATCGGTGCCGACGAGAACCACGACAACAAACCGGACTATAAGAGCCATGTGAACTACTGGATGCCGTTTTTGGGCAACGCCTACGGCCTACACGACGCGAGCTGGCGCAGCCGTTTTGGGGGCAGCATATACAGCTACGCCGGAAGCCATGGCTGCATCAACCTCCCACGTGAGAAGGCGGCAGAACTCTTTGACCTTGTGAATGTGGGTGACAAGGTTAATATTCACTGGTAGTAGACGGGTAGGTCATCATGGACAGGCAAGCGCGAACCCAAAATCATGCCGCTGCAGCGTGAGGTCCGCTGCAGCGTGAGGTCCGCTGCAGCGTGAGGCCTGTGGCCCCGTTGACACGACGGGGTGGCTGCACCGATAGAGGGCGGCAGCACGTCATGTCCACCTGAGGGAACGCGACTAGCTGTATGCGAAGGCTGTCCTTGCTCCAAACGCCGCACTCGTCCAACGGGGATCCATGAACTCGCCGCACTGAGGTAGCTGCTCTTGGCGAAGCGTTCGCATTGCGGTGACGAGAGCCGGAATATACAGGGCGATCAACACAGAGTACATTACGATGGTAGTCATGGCGGCCTGACTGTCCGCTGTAACGTACTGCACCTCACCCTGCTCAGGCCCACTCAGCATGTATGGAAGCACCATGAGGACAAAGTCTGTGAACCCGTGGAAGACTGCCACACCCGTAAGGTTGCGCTGATGTATGGCACATACGCCAAAAACGAAGCCGAGGACTCCAGTCTGAGCGACCTTGAGAATGGCTTGAGTAGCTTGCAACCTATCAGACCAATCAGTGTCTTGCCCAATCAGATGCGCCGCACCAAAAAGGAGCGAGCTGATGAGGAGCGCCTTCAGAACTCCATCGCGTCGCTCCCCCAAGGGAGCAAGAAGTCCGTTTAGGATGATCCCACGAAACACTATCTCCTCGAACATGCCGATCATCATACAGAGTAACAAGATGTGAAGTAGGTAGAGAGGCCAGTTAGGGCTAAGAGAATAGTCCCCCGTCGTAAAGGCAAGCAGCTGAAGCGCGACCTCAAGTCCAGACACCACGACAAGCCAGCGCAATCTGTGAAAGGTATCGACAATGGGAGCAAGCTGTGGTCTCATGAGGCTCGCCCCACCCAAGGCATGGCAGGCGATGACTGCAGCGATCACTCCACCCAACTCGAGAGGAAGCATCGTCACAAGATATCCGTCAGTTGTCTTCCATAGACCCCATATCTGCCCCAAGCCATATAGGAGACCACCGCCGAGAAGAACCCCGTGAAAGCTTGCCACGAAGCCCAAGATGAGGGCGGCGACACAGGTACGTCCACCGTAACGCGGCGCTCTGTACGTGGTCCCGTAGGACATGGAGCTGCCATAGCCCATCGTGGCGCGTGTCGCGCCATATCTGTTGGTAGACGCAGGCGCGCCAGCGTAACCATTGGGTGCGGTAAAGCCATATCCACTGGGAGCACCAGCGCCGTAGGGCGCTCCGTAGCGACCGGTTGGTGCGCCGTAGCCGCCGCTGGCGGGCGCGCCGTAGCGGCCGGTTGGCGTGCCGTAGCTGCCGTTGCTGGCGGGCGCGCCGTAGCCAGCGGGCGCTCCGTAACCGCCGCTGGCGGGCGCTCCGTAACCGACGGGCGCTCCTCTAAAGGACCCAGTCGATTGCCCCTCGGAGAACTGAGCAGCAAGAAGATCAATCGGGTCTGGCTGCGGAGACTGCTGGAACGAATCTGACTGCCCAGACGGTCCCGGCTGCTGTGTGACCTGCGCCTGCCAATCTGAACCCATCGGTTGCGATGGACCGCTCGATTGTGCCGCCTGAGACGACGACATGGACCACGCTTGGCCCCTCGACCTCCTACGACGGTTAGGAGACGGCTCGGGTTGTGTCAGCTGCGTCATGATACTCCTTGGTATATGCGTTCCTCCAAAGAGGATACCCGAACACGGTGTCTACTGCCGATGAGATACGCCGCTTCATGCAGGGTCACCACGCTCTTCACGACAACATGCGTCATCGTAAAGCAGCCGCTGATAGGCGACACGGGCCTCGTATGACACGCAACAGCCCGCTCTGAGCTCAGCCAATCTCATCGCCAGAAGAACTCTGCCCACACTCATCGGCCAGCTCGCCTGCGACCTGCCCATCCGTCGACTCGCACGCGCTGACCCCCACGACACCACCTGCGGCAGGGCGGCCCACCCTCTGTCCGACCACATAGGCACAGACGCATGCAGCGACCAAGACCACGCACGCAAGCGCCGTGCCCTCAATGCCAAAGCCCACGTTATATGCAAGGCTATCGGCTGCCCCCTTGTCGAGCTTGAAGATGGAAAAGGGAGCGACGCTACCGCTGTTTGGCAGCCCCAGCAGTATGTTCTGTGTAAAGTTCCACGACGTGTGTATCGCCGCCACCATCCAAAAGCTGTTGAAGTAGTAGACACACATCGAGAACAAGAGGCCCACAAGAAAGATATTGAGTACCGAGAGGGCGGTCACGCCATTGTTCATGAGGTGAAGCACCGCAAACAGCGCGGGGTTTCCCACGAGGGCCACGATCGGACGCGCATAGGCATCCCGAAGCCTCTGGTACATGAACACCCTGCACGCCAGCTCCTCGGCAGAGGACTGTATAAGCACGCCAACAAAGAGGATCACCGTGGGTAGAAGGTCAACGCCATCAAAGCAAAGACGGATGTCGCCATGAAGCAGAGCGACCAGGGCACAAAATCCGTTCAGGACAAAGCCGATGAGAAGCCCCAACGCAAACATCAAGGGCCGGTTTCCCTCTGCCCTCGAACCGAGCCAGCTCAGTATCGGTCGGTTCTTCTGCGTGAACATCATGTAGGCAGCAAAGACCAGCCAAATCCCCACAAACACGTAATACATGCGTCCGGTCTTCACCACCGGATCGTGGTCTGGCAGTGGCGGAAGGGATATGAGCACAGAACCGACGATTTGCCCCACACTCAACAGCGCGACCGTCAGGATTGCCGTGATGAAGAAGGTATCCGTAAAACTGCGCCTCTGCACAATGCTGCGACTCTGTCCATCCATCTGCACTCACACTCCTGCGTACGTCCCCGCCTCACCCGAGCGAATACCATACCGTAAGCGACTCACCCTATCAAACATACGTACAACTCTCCATAACCATCCGATGACCGCGACGGCGCTATAGCGCGCAGGACCAGCGCACATCCTCGCTATCCGTATTGACGGGCGGCACGAGCGACAGTTCGCAGCACCCCCCACGACAGCGATCGCCTATGACGCGCGCGGGAACGCCCGCTACCGTCACGCCCTCGGGCACGTCGTGGATCACGACCGCGCCTGCGCCAACCTTGCTGTGGCTGCCGACATGAATATCGCCCAGGACGATGGCCCCTGCGCCCACCATCACGTCGTCACCGAGCGTCGGGTGGCGCCTGCCGCCGTGATGGCCGGTCATGCCGAGGGTGACTCCCTGATAGACCATGCAATCGTCACCGATGACAGACGTCTGTCCTATCACGAGACCAAAGCCGTGGTCAATAACAAAGCGCCTTCCGATGGTGGCTGCCGGATGAATGTCAATCCCATAGCGCCTACGCGTGCGCTGCGCAAAGAGGATCGCGAGACGGCGCAGGCCCCTTTCCCAGAGCCAGTGCTGCCACCGGTAGGCCCAAACGACGTGGAGACCCGTCGCAAAGAGTACGACGTCAAGCGCAGAGCTCGCACTCGGATCGCGCCTGAGCACCGCCCGCACGTCTTCCCACGCTCGTGACCACAAAGGAGGGTGCCTCTCGGGCGGTGACACCACGCCCATCATCGCAGGCATCAAACTCACCTACAGCCCCATCGAGAGGTAGCGCTCTCCGGTGTCGGGGAGCACAGCCACTATCGTCGTGCCAACGTAGTCGAGGCGCTCGGCCAACACCCTCGCAACCTCGACTGCAGCGCCCGAGCTGATGCCCACGAGCAGACCCACCTCCTCTGCAAGGCGTCGCCTCATGGCTATGGCACGCTCGGAGGTCACGGGCACGACCTCGTCTACCACACTGGCATCATAGGTCACAGGAACAAATCCCGCACCGATGCCCTGGATGCGATGAGCCCCAGCGGGCTTGCCGGCCAGCACCTGACTCTCGGAGGGCTCGACGGCGATGGCACGGACGGAGGGCCTCTTCTCCTTGAGGAATCTCCCCGCACCGGAGATGGTACCACCCGTGCCCACGCCAGCAACGAGGACGTCCACGTCACCCTCGGTGTCGGCCCAGATCTCGGGGCCGGTCATCTCATAGTGTGCCTGTGGGTTTGCGGGATTCACGAACTGACCCACAACGATGGCACCGGGTGTCTCGTCCCTCAGCTCATCAGCGCGCCTGACGGCACCGCTCATGCCCTCGCCGCCTGGCGTAAGGACAATCTGTGCCCCGTAGCTCGCCGCAAGCTGGCGACGCTCGACGGACATGGTCTCGGGCATAACGAGAACCGCCTTGTACCCCCGCCTTGCTGCGAGCATCGCCAGACCAACACCGGTGTTTCCAGACGTAGGTTCGATCACGGTGCCGCCAGGCATGAGGCTGCCGTCGGCCTCTGCAGCGTCCAGCATGGTGAGCACGATGCGGTCCTTCACCGAACCCCCAGGATTGCTTGCCTCGTATTTTCCAAGGATGGTAGCCTTGCCACCCGCAATGGCAGAGAGATCGATGAGTGGGGTTGATCCGATGATTGCCTCAATTGTATGTGCGTATCTCATGATATCCTCCAAAGGATTGTGCGAAAGCTCGTGAGGCCCGCCCAGTCGGGCGCCGCGATCCCTGCGACGGGCGCCATACCGGCAACAGCCACGCCGGATGATCGAACCCGTGCACAATAAAAAAGGACGCTTGCGCGTCCCCTCTCGACTGTCTGTTTTTGATGGGTGTCCCGAACACCGACAGCGACTTCGCGCGTCAGCGACAGGCACCCTCCGCACAGGACAAGAGGGGCAAGAACTTCTCGCGACAACATGTGCAACCCTGCAATGCCATCATTGGTTCACGCATATGCCGCCCCTCCTCATCTTGTCTATCGCCAAGGGGTCCTACTCCCCTTACGCACATCGCTACCCTACGGTCTGGAACGAGTAATGTCAAGTGTCATGGTGGGAATTAACAGCTTGACAATGTATGTCAACGGGGCATAGGCGACAGATGCGTCGCGCACGCCAATGTCCTCAAACCTCGTGCTCGAACATAGAGCTTGCGTGTGGGCTACGTATGCGCCAATCGCTGGACACCTCACTGCCCTACCCCACAAGGCCTCTGTCAACGTACCTCGAGCAACCACTTGCAGATACACGGAGAGTCCACGGCAGCATGGTCGCTCAGTTGTGCCAGAATCAAATGGACTGCAACGCGCCGCCACACTCCGGCGCCTAGGGGAGAGGAAGCACCATGCTCAGGATCGGACTGCTGACCAGCGGAGGAGACTGCCAGGCCCTGAACGCCACCATGCGCGGCATCGTGAAGACCATCATCCGGCAATCCAAGGGTCCCGTTGAGATCTACGGCTTTCTTGACGGCTACCACGGCCTCATCCATAGCAAATTCCTGCAGATGACCTGGGCGGACTTCTCAAACATCCACACCCAAGGCGGTACCATCCTCGGCACGAGCCGCACCCCCTTCAAGCTGCTCGACACACCCGAGGCGGACGGTGTCAACAAGGTCGCAGCCATGAAGCAGACCTACTACAAGCTGCAAATCGACTGCCTATTCATGCTCGGCGGCAACGGTTCGACCAAGACGGCAAACCGCCTGCGCGAGGAGGGGCTCAACGTCATCGCCCTACCTAAGACCATCGACAACGACACCTGGGGCACAGACATCACCTTTGGCTTCACAAGCGCGATCGACGTCGCAACCACCTTCATTGATGAGATCAAGACTACGGCAAGCTCGCACGGTCGTGTCTTTGTGATCGAGATCATGGGACACAGGGTGGGATGGATCCCCCTTCACGCGGGAGTCGCAGGTGGCGCGGATGTCATCTTGCTTCCCGAGATCCCCTACGAGATGAAGAACGTTATCGAGGCCATCGAGCGGCGCGAGGCGGCGGGTGGCCGCTTCGCAATCGTCGCCGTAGCCGAGGGAGCTATCTCGAAGAAGGAAGCCGCACTCCCCAAAAAGGAGTACAAGAAAATCGTTGCGGAGCGCAAGTACTCCGTTGCCTATGACATTGCCAACGAGATAGCTGAGCGCACGGGACGCGAGGTTCGCGTGGGTATTCCCGGACACACTCAGCGTGGCGGCGCGCCTGACGCCCAAGACCGTATCTTTGCGGTACAGTGCGGCGTCGAGGCAGCCCGCGGTTGTCTCGAGGGCACGTACGGCTTCATGGTCGCCAAGGTCAACAACAAGATGTGTCGCGTCCCACTCAAGGAGGTAGCGGGCAAGCTCAAGTATGTAGACCCCAAGAGCGACCTCGTCAGGGAGGCAAAGTTCATGGGCATCAGCTTCGGCGACGAATAGAGACAAAGGACAAACATCCTTCGACTCCACGTCAGGTCATGGGAACCGGGTAGCCCGTCAGTCCACTAAGGCGCTCCAAGACGCATGGTGGCCTTGATGGGCTACCCCTTTTTACTGCATGCCAGCGTTGGATTGGCTGCATGCCAGCGTGGGAGAGTTCCTTGAGGCTCCTGTAGCCTTCGGGCCGGGTAGGGGGCGTCTACGCGTCTACTCGACAAGATGTAACGAAGACGTAATGTACTTTACGGCTTATTGATAGGTACATATGGATAGAATCATAGCGCGTCAGATGAAGTAAGCTCAATGGTGCGCGACGTTTGTAGAAGGGAAGTGGACGTATGCAATTCGCAATGATAAGCAGTGACACATGCTGTTGTCGGATGTGCGAACGTGCCTACGTCCTGTAATTCGTCGTCGATCGGACCTCCCATGTGCGAGCTCTTTGCCGTCAATTCGGCTACTCCTGTACGTGTCAATCGCTACCTTACAGAATTTTTTGGACACAGCTATGCGAATCCGCACGGCTGGGGTGTCGTACTCCGTACACCAGTTGAGGACCCGGTGGGTGACGATGATGTCACCCTCTGGCGCGAGCCCCTCCCCGCACATGAGTCTGCACTCGCAGCACGGCTCTTGTCGAGGCCTATGGAGGCCCGTCACCTACAGGCACACATTCGCAAGGCTACCTGCGGAACGCTCGAGATCGCCAACTGCCATCCCTTCCTGGCAACTGATATCACGGGGCGCAGCTGGACACTTATCCACAATGGCATCCTCTTCAACGAGGGGCTACTCTGGGGATACGAGCAGCGTGAGGTGGGTCAGACCGACTCGGAGCGCATCCTACTCTTCCTGATTGACGTCATTGACGAGGCGGCGGCGCGCCAGGGTGGGAGGCTTGACTTCATTGATACCTTCGACGTGCTCGCCGGGGCGATAGTCCAGCTCGGTAACCACAACAAGCTCAACCTCATCTTGGATGACGGTGCGTACACCTACGTGCATACCAACACCTCTGAGGTCACGCTGTATGCTCGCGAGGTCACAGCTGGGGAGGCAGGTATAGGTAACACTGGAAAGGTAGGCAGCGATACGAGGGACACTGCGAGCGCATCGGGCATCATCTTCTCCACCTTCCCGCTTGGGGGCGAGAACGAGAGGAACGCATGGCGCCCCGTGCCACGCCACCGCCTCATCGCCTACAAGAACGGTAGGCTACGGCGGACGTCGACACCCCACGGCAACGTGTTTTGCGAGGCCATCCTCGACGCCCACCGTGCCTTGGGTGTTGTTTGGGACCCCACAGCAGCTACTGCTGCTCCCGTAACCGCGACCACCGCAGCCTAACCCATGCCCCGCAGGTTCTGAGGCACAATAGCTTTGGCCCCAACTGGGCAAACGCCTTTATGTGAATGCCTGCGGATTCTGGGACATTATCCGCTGCTTTGCGCAGACCGACTGGCACAAAGTAGTGAGGGCGTGAGTGGTGAGGGCGTGGCGGATGGGTATCTCGGACGAAGAAGTCCCCATGCAGCTACACTTGACATCAAGAGCCTTGGCTCTGTGATGCGTCACAAGCAAACACGACCACAAGGGTATCCACATGAACCTCTCCCAGGCACTTGAACACGCGAACGCCCTCGTCTTTCCCGGCTTTCTCTCGGATGACGAGACGCTCACCGCAGAGCGCGAGAAGAACGAGGAGGCCATCGGCCTTCTGATGGACGCGTGGGCGAACGCGCCTGCGGGCAAGGAGCCCTTTTCGTTTGACCTCGTTCGCAACCTTGCCGATCGCAATCGTACGAGCTGTGACAGCTATGGAGTCGAGCGCCTGCGCGACGTCGCCCCAACCACCCTTTCGCGCAAACTCTCCGGTGATGACCTGATCCGTGGCGTGGCAGCCCTCCAGCACCGCAGTGTGGAGGAGGTCATAAAGGTCGCAGGTCCCAGTGGCCAAGATCTTGGCGTGGCCTACGTGGAGGCACCCGTCTCGGGCATCGTTTGCGGCATTGACATAGAGACAACCGATCGCGATCCCTCGCGTGGCTACATCATCAACATAGGCATCGAATTCATGAGGCTCACGCCGACGGCAAAGCCCGAGCATCCCTTTAGTTCCTATTGCGGTATCCCCGAGCTCTACCGGGAAAAGGGTGTCCCCCTTGCCTTCGTGCATCACATCAGCTGGGACGATCTCGCAGGTAAGAAGCCACTGCGCCAGCACAACAAGATGCAGCGGGCCATCCTTGCGACACTCGAGATGTACCCCTTTATGGCACACAACGCGTCCTTCGAGGATTCCTGGTTCATGATGCAGATCGATGGCTACGCGGAGGCCCGCAAGGCAGGTCGAATCACTCCCATCGACACGCGCGACATCTGTCGACGCATCGATCCCGAATACAAGACTCTTCCCCACGACTCGAAGCCCGCCACGCTCGAGAACTGGGCACGGCGACGCGGTACGCTCAAGGCCAACCAAAAGGAGACGCATCTCGGCCTCGAGGACGTCGACCTCATGTTCCGCACGGTCCAAGCAGAGTTTGCCGAAAGGAACATGTTCTCCTCGTAGGAACGTCTGACGCAGTGAAGCCTTAACCCCAGCCAAGATGGCATTTCCCAAATGAAACGTCAGCGACCAAAACTAAGAGGGGTCGGCAACAGCGCTGTCGATCCCTCTTAGTGTCCTTGCTGCAACTCGAATCTAACGATTGACACGAGACCTACGCCTCGAAGTCTGCGGCCTCACTCTTCGTGAGGGGCTTGATGTCCTCGCTGGGATATGGCGAGTCCGCTCCACCGAGACCCACCACGAAGTACAGGCCCTGCTTAGTCTGGTAGAGAATCTCCTCGTAGCCCGCAGAATCGCCGAACTCACCGATGGTGCGCTTCGCAACCTCAGTCGATTTCTCGGTATCGTAAGTGCGCCGCTTGCCCTCGAAAGTCTTGACCTTACGCATGCTGTATCCAATCACTCTGTTTGACACTCATCAACTCTCACGGATATTTTACTACCGCTGGTAGAAATGTAGCGTAACTACATATACATATCTATACACACCAGTTCTCGAAACCTACTTTTCACATCAGCAGCGAGCGATCAAGCAGTGAGCGTCACCATCGCTGCGTCGGTAGCAACGAGACCGATCAGGAAAAGGCAGGATTCCACAGCAGGCACCCTCACCCTACATGAGCTTGGCGACGTTTCTCGCAAACTCAACGGGGTCATCAACGGGAAGTCCCTCGACAAGCAGCGCCTGATCGTAGAGGATCGATCCCAGAAGCGCAAGGCGGTCCTTGTCACCTGCCTCCTTAGCCGCAACGAGCTTGGCAAAGACTGGATGGGTAGCGTTGAGCTGCAGGACGCGCTGGGCCTTGGGTGCGCTTGCCGCGTCAGCGTCGGGACCCTGGCTGATGACACGTTCCATCTCGAGGGAGACGGGTCCCTCGGACGCTATCGTCGCTGGAGCGTCGCCGAGTCCCGCCGCGACCCTCACACTTGTGACCTTGTCGCCGAGACTCTCCTTCAAGTCGTCAAAGAGTTCCTGGTGCTCGCTCGTGGCCTTCTCGGCTTCGGCCTTCTCGTCATCGGTCGCAAAGTCGAGGTCGGCGTTTGCAACGTTCGCGAGCTCGAGGTCGCGCTCCTTTGTGTCCTCGTGCTCAGAGTCGCCCTCAGTGCCATCCTGGTGCCAGCTTCGCATGACCTGAAACATGAACTCGTCCACGTCCTGAGTACACAGGAGCACGTCAAAGCCATGGTCGAGCGCGGAGCGCACGGCAGGCACCTGCTCTAGGCGCTCGCGCGAGTCCCCTGCGGCAAAGTAGATCTTGTCCTGACCCTCAGGCATCGCGTCTGCGTATTCGGCGAAGGTCACCTGCTTGCCCTCTTGGGCCGACCAGAAGAGCAGGAGGTCTGCGAGGTCAGCCGCCTTCATACCATAGGAGTTGTAGATGCCGAACTTGATCCCACGCCCAAAGTTCTCGAAGAAGGTCTCGTAGGACTCTCGATCGTTGTCACGCATATCCTCGAGCTCGGAGTGAATCTTCTTCTCGACGCGGCGGGCTATGGCGCGAAGCTGAGAGTTCTGTTGCAGGGTCTCGCGGGAGATGTTGAGCGAGACGTCCGGGCTGTCCACGACGCCGTGCACGAAGTTGTAGTAATCAGGCACGAGATCCGCACACTTCTCCTGGATGAGGACGTTCGAACTATAGAGCGCAAGGCCCTTCTCGTAGTCCTTACTGTAGAGGTCGAAGGGGCGCCGACTGGGAATGAAGAGGAGGGCGTCATACGAGAGCGCGCCCTCGGCATGAAAGCTGACGGTGCGAGCTGGATCCGACCAGTCGTGGAAGGTCGACTGATAGAACTCGTTGTAGTCCTCCTGCTCGACCTCGCTCTGGCGCTTCTTCCAGATGGGGGTCATGGAATTTAGGGTATCGAGCTCTTGGTAGTCCTCGTACTCGGGCTTGTAGTCGTCGGGCGCGTCTTCTGGTTTGGGCTTCTGGCGGCTCTTGGTGACCATCATCTGGATGGGATGGCGCACGTAGTTTGAATAGCGCGTCACGAGGTCTCTGAGCCCTCCCTCAGAGAGGTACTGGTCAGTATCGTCGCTCTCGCTGGACTCACGGAGAAAGAGAATCACGTCGGTGCCATGCTCCTCGGCGCCGCTCCGCTCCCCCTCCCCCGCAGGCTCGATGCTGTAGCCTCTCACGCCATCGGACTCCCATACGAAGGCCTCGTCAGCCCCGAGCGCACGACTCACGACACGCACCTTGGTCGCAACCATGAAGCTCGAGTAGAAGCCGACGCCAAACTGGCCGATGATGTCGATGTCCTCGCCCTGGTGCTCCGCGTTGGCCTCCCTAAACTGCTCAGAGCCGGAGTGGGCGATGGTACCGAGGTTCTCGTCGAGCTCCTCCTTGGTCATGCCAATGCCGTTGTCGCTTACCGTAACGCTGCGGGCCTCCTTATCAAAGGACAGCCTGATAGCAAGCTTGGACTGGTCGACACCGAGGTCAGGGTTCTTGATTGCCTCGAAGCTCAACTTGTCGAGGGCATCCGAGGCGTTGGAGATGAGCTCGCGCAGGAAGATCTCCTTGTTGGTGTAGATCGAGTTGATCATGAGGTCGAGCAGCTTCTTGCTCTCTGTCTTGAATTGCTTCATAGGTCATGTGGTCCTTTCCCTCAAAGGCAGCGACGTGGCCTAGCGTCACACCCACCGCACGTATACCAAGGAAGGTTCTACCCACCCGCTCACCACGCAAACGCTGGAAAGCCTAAAATCTTAGCTATACACACTTAGATCTGTATCGACAGATTCTTGATGTGAATGGGCTGGCCAGAGAGTCGCATGTCTTGGGAGGAAGCTGTTACAGGGTCATTACCGACGTACGGTCAAGCCAATGGCATTCCGGGCGTCTGACATCAAGGTGATAGATTCTGAGCGATTTCATTAGCCTCCACGCCAGTCTCCAACGATCGCGCTAGGCTAGACGCACAGGCAGTCATCTCACGACAGCAAACAGTCAGGAGCAGACGCGCATGAAGCCAATCATCGGGGTTACGCCACACTATGAGGGCAACGAGAGGGCTCTCGGGGTGAGACCGGGGTACTTTTCCGTCCTCAGAGCCTGCGGCGGCCTGCCCCTTATGCTGCCCTTGACCGATGACGCACGCGACATTGACCAGCTGCTTGGCCTCGTGAACGGTATCCTTGTCACCGGAGGGGTCGACATAAATCCCGCGGCCTACGGAGAAGAGCCTCTCCCCCAGGTCAATCCGCCCTTCGATGACCTTGACCAGTTCGAGATCTCCCTCATCAGGCGTGCGATCGACAGGAATCTGCCCGTCTTTGGCATCTGCCGTGGCATGCAGGCGATCAACGTCGCCTTGGGAGGTACGCTCTACCAGGACCTTCCCAGCCAGTACCACACAGGGTGCCCTCACTTCATGGAGCCACCCCTCGAGCGCATGTCGCACCGTGTGACCCTGCTTGAGGGCGGTTACCTCAAGCATCTGCTGGGCGAAGAGGCGATCGGCGTCAACAGTAGGCACCACCAGGCCATTCGCAAGCTTGCTGATGGCTTGGCGCGGGCAGCGGTTTCTGATGACGGGATCATCGAGGCCATCGAGATGCCCAAGAGGCGCTTTGTCCGCGCCGTCCAGTGGCATCCCGAGCTCATGTGGCGACATGACGACAGGCAGCAGAGGATCATTCGACACTTTGTGGAGGCCTGTCGCCAAGGAAGCGGAAGCGCAACATAGAGCCAGACCGAACGACTCCTGGAAGCTCCTCTCGCATCGCTATGACCCTACGATCGGTAACCCTCAGTCGGTTGGGCTTGATCTACCCCGTGTCACACCGATAGGCCCCAACAGCACGGGAAAGGCGTGAGTCCTCAGGCATGACTTCCCTGGAGAAGCTTCGAGCCGTTCACAACGTCCCTCGTCAGTGGATTGCCTCCCAGCTCCGCGAGCGTCTCAACCACCCGCTCGCGCTGAGCGCGATAGTCCTTAGCATAGTCCTTCGCCTTGTCTGGGACGAGAGACTCAATACCCTCAGCCAACGAAGGCAACCCCCTGCGTGCGTCGTTAAACGAATCGATCGCAGCGTTGAGGGCCGTGGCAGCATCATTGGCCTTCGCCGCATCCTGGGCCTGTATGGCATCGAGGATATCTTGAAGCGCAGTGACCATGGTGCTCGCCCTCTCGACGGTCGTCTGATAGCTAGAGAGATTCGCCGAGGGAAGCTTCTCTCGCGCCGTCCTGAGGTCATCCGACATGCTGGCCTGGTACTTCTTGGCACTCTCGAGGTCGTTTATCATAGTCGTAGTGTCGATCTGGTCGATATAGCGCGACGAGCTGTTCAGGGTGTTCACCGCATTATCGGATGAGTCCAGGAAGAGCGAGCTATCTGCCATGAGGTGAGCCAGCTCCTCTGCAGCCGACTGGACGTCGGCCAGCGAGTTAACGAGTTGGCTACCGGCGTCGATCATACCTCTACGGGCATCAAGTCCATCCTGGAGCACGTCGAGGGTATGCCTCGCGTCATCATCAAGAGCCCACCCATCAGACCTCGCCAACTCAAGGCTCCTGCGAGCGTCAGTCAAGCTGGAGGATGCCTCGTCGAGTCCGCGTTTCGCCGTGTCGGTCTTATCAGCTTTCGCCGTGTCGGTCTTATCAGGGAGCAGGTATGAGTGGTTGAGCTCGGCAACGCTATCGAGACGCTGGAGACCCTCGTCACATGCAACCATAGATTGCGTCGTGGCAACGATTGCGTCGCGTGCGGCCTCCTCACGCGAATGCTTGTACACAAAAAATCCAAGTACCGCTAAGACGACAAGGAGGACCACTCCAATGCCCGCCGCCACCTTTCTTTTGGGAGATCTCCTCGTGGCAGCTGAATCGACAGTGGCTGCGGTCGAAGCTCCCGGCATCGGGGAGTCTCCCGTCGGCCGCAAGTCTACCGGCATGATGGGTGCATTGGCAGACGAGGCAGAAGCATTCGTATCTGGCTCAGAGACGCCGAGGTATGGAATAGGGGCACCGCCGGGGACTGCGGGCGCCTCGCCACCGGAGGCTGCAGGTACCTCGCCACCGGGAGCTGAGGCGAAAGCCGCAGGCGGGGCGGGCACGTCGACGGGCGGAACAGTCGCGTCATCACCGGAAGCTGAGGCGAAAGCCGCAGGCGGGGCGGGCGCGTCTACGGGCGGGGCGGG